>Ga0081539_10000738_pt1 | contig 65428 bp, 30 predicted proteins | sample TabmetS4T2R2_FD_71023 | JGI IMG/M metagenome (GOLD analysis project Ga0081539, IMG submission 71023) | Tabebuia heterophylla rhizosphere microbial communities from the University of Puerto Rico - S4T2R2 | ecosystem: Host-associated > Plants > Roots > Rhizosphere ...
ACTGATCCACGAGAAGGAGCCGCAGGTAGACCCGGCGATCTGCGCGCTGGAGCCGGTCTACCTCGACGAGTTGTTCATGAAGAAACTCGATGCAAAACTGCTGTGGGGGTACGATGTTATTCCGCATCCCTAACTTAGACTCGCTAACCACCTGTCCGGAAGTCAGCCCCAAACACTCCCCCGCTCTAATTTCATAGGCTTTCCGAGATATTGGGATGGGTTCTAAACGTGATTAATCTCCTGTGCAATCAGCACAACGATTGGTCGTGCCTGTTTTCGGACCGGCTATCAGAAATGTGGAGAGAGTAAGCAAAGCGTAATAACGCGCGAAGAGGGTGCAGAGCTTTACTCTGCACCCTCTTCGTCGCAACGGGCTGACTGGCAAACTTAACACATGCCGCGATAAGACTATTGCGTCCGCCCACGCCCGCGGTCGTAATTCAACACATGTGGCGGCGGCTCTATCCCCGCCGGCAGACGCGGATCGGGGATGGGCGTGCCGGTCGTCAGGCGTAGCGGCAGTTCGCCTGCCCAAACGGGTAGCACGTAGTCTTCTTCATCATCAACTGGTGGCCCCGTCCGCACCTTGGCCGACGCTTCGGTGAGCGGCACGGCCAGGACGGCCGTCGCGTTCAATTCTTGCGGGGTCGGCTGGCGCACCTCGGTCCAGCGGCCGGGCGCGACGTGCTCGGTGAAGGCGTGGAGCGCCGTCAGTTTTTCTTCGTCGTCTTCGACTGCGCGCGCGCGCCCGAAGACGACGACCGAGCGGTAGTTCATCGAGTGGTGAAAGGCCGAGCGCGCGAGCACCAGCCCGTCAACCAACGTCACAGTCACGCACACGTCGACGCCGTCGCGGAGCGCCTTCAGCATGCGGCTCGCGCGCGCGCCGTGCACGTAAAGCACGTCGCCCACGCGGGCGTAGCCGGTCGGGATGACGAAGGGCTGCCCGTCGAGCACGAAGCCGACGTGGCAGACGAAGCCTTCGTCGAGAATCTCGTTGACCTGCGCGCGCTCGTAACGGCCGCGCTGCGGCAGCCGCCGGAGTGTCGTGCGCTCGGTCCGGGTGAATGTCTCCATCGCTGGCCTCAGGCTCTTTGGAGTCGCTGTTCCGCGCTTGACTCTAGCAGGAATTGGCCCGAAAACAAGTACCATTTAGCCGGTCTCGCGAGAGCCAATTTCCAGGGGCCCAACACGGAGACGCGCGATGGCGAAACGCTCGACCACCATGCCCTACACGTTCGTCAGCCTCGACGGCGCGAACGGCACGCCGCTCTACCGCCAACTCTACGAGGAGCTGCGCGCGGCGATCCTGACGGGCCAACTGCGCGCGGGCACGCGGCTGCCGTCCACGCGCGAGCTGGCCGGGGAGTTGTCCGTCTCGCGCAACACGGTGCTCAACGCGTTCGAGCAGTTGCTCGCCGAGGGCTACGTCGAGGGCCAAGTCGGCTCCGGCACTTACGTCTCGCGCGCCCTGCCGGACGAGTTGCTGCACGCGCGGACGCTCGCCGCGCGCGCGCGCCAGACGCGCGGCGCGGGGCGCACGCTCGCTCGCCGCGCCGCGCTCTACGCGGACGCGCGCGTGAACGTCTCGCGCGATCCCGTGCACACGCGCCCGTTCCGCCCCGGCACGCCCGCGCTCGACCTCTTTCCCAACGCGCTCTGGGCGCGACTGCTCGCGCGGCGCTGGCGCAGGCCGACGCGCGACCTGCTGGGCTACACGGCCGCGGCCGGCTACCAGCCCCTGCGTGAAGCCATCGCCGCTTACGCCGGCGCGGCGCGCGCGGTGAGCTGCGAGGCGGCGCAGGTGATCGTCGTCGCCGGCACGCAGCAGGCGCTCGATCTGGTCGCGCGTCTGCTGGTGGATGAGGGCGACGCCGTGTGGCTCGAAGAGCCGGGCTACGTGGGCGCGCGGGCGGCGTTCGCGGGCGGCGGCGCGCGCGTCGTGCCCGTGCCGCTGGACGAGGAGGGTTTGGACGTGCGCGCGGGCGCGCGCGTAGCGCCCGACGCGCGGCTCGTCTATGTCACGCCGTCGCACCAGTACCCGCTGGGCGTGACGATGACGCTGGCGCGCAGGCTGGCGCTGCTGGAGTGGGCGAACCGCGCGGGCGCGTGGGTCTTGGAGGACGACTACGACAGCGAGTATCGCTACGCGGGGCGACCGCTGGCGGCGCTGCAGGGCTTGGACGCGGAGGGGCGTGTGATCTATCTCGGCACGTTCAGCAAGGTGCTCTTTCCCGCCCTGAGGCTCGGCTACATGGTCGTGCCGCCCGATCTCGTCGAGGTCTTCACCAACGCGCGCGGTCTCGCCAGCCGCTTCTCGCCGACCATCGAGCAGGCCGTGCTCGCGGACTTCATCAACGAAGGCCACTTCGCCCGCCACATACGCCGCATGCGCGCGCTCTACGCCGAGCGCCAGGGCTTTCTGCTCGACGCCGCCGCGCGTGAGTTGGCCGGGCTGCTCGAACTCAAGCCCGACCCGGCGGGGATACACCTCGTCGGCCGCCTGCCCACGAGCGTGGACGATGTGGCCGCCTCACGCGCTGCCGCCGCCGTTGGCATAGACGTGCAGCCGCTCTCGTCCTTCCACCTCAAGCACGGCGGGCGCGGCGGACTGCTGCTCGGCTACGCCGCCTACGACGAGCGCCAGATTCGCCACGGCGTGCGCAAGCTGGCGGATGCCCTGCGGACTGTGACGCGGGACAAACGGTGAGCTGCAAACGGCCCACGACGGTGTACCGACATCTCACCTGCCGTCATTGACTTTAACTCTGCCAGAGTTTTTGCGCGGGCACGCGCAGGGCGCGGTTGAATTTGCTGGACGAGTTCTCCCAGGCGATGAGGGCGGTGAGTTCGACGATCTCGTCGTCGTTGTAAAATTCGCGCAGGCGGGCGAACAGTTCGTCGCTCACGTCGCGCCCGGTGATCGTCATCGCGTCGGCGTATTCGAGCGCGACGCGCTCGGCCGGCGTGTAGAGCGGGCTGGTGGCGTAGTCGGCGAGCGCCTTGATCTTCTCTGTCGTGACGCCGAGCGCGCTGCCCACGGCAGCGTTGATGTCCTGTCAAAATTCGCAGCCGTTGAGCGCCGCCACGCGCCGGTTGACGAGCGCCTGCAAGCGCGGATCGATCAGCCCCGACTCGTCCAGCCCCTGCCACATCGCCCGCGCGCCGCGAAAGATCGAGGGCCGGCGCGCGTACAGCAGGTGGTTGGCGAGCGGCGTGCCCCAACGCCGCGCCTGCGCGGCGAAGACCTGCCTAATTCGGGCTTCCGTCTGTTCCGGCTCGACGCCTTCGATGCGGGCCATCCGTCGTCACCTCCAGCCAACTGCCATCCGCGCCCTTCGTGACCATCGTAATCCACGCCCGCCGGCCCGCAAGCTCCATTTAAGCGCGCCGGCATGAGGCCACTCGAAACGGGGGGTGCGCCGCGCTTCCCGTTCTGGCTAGGCGTTTGCAGTCGGACGAGGCGGCGCGCTCCGACCGGCTGAGGATGCAGCGTCCCCCGGATTATGCGGCAATAATCAACCTCAAGTTTTCCTCAAGGCCCGCGGGCTAAGCTGAGTGACGATGTAGTGGCCCGAACATTTTCGCTCTTTCAGGCGCGCGCAAGCCCCTATCTCGTTGAACTTCAACGAGTTTACGAGGAGAACGGTTATGGCGTTAAGACGGATTAAGCGAACTGAGCCGACGAAGCAGTTTTACGCGGATGCCGTTAAGGTGGTGGCGGAATTCGCCAAGGGCGGGGGGGCGAGGCAACATTGCCCCAGTTGCGGCGGGCTGTATCGCTGCGTGGATTACGGCTCCGGCGTCCGAATTTGGTGCGTAAACATGTGCGGTCTTAAATCAACGGCCGGCCGTCTGTGAGGGTTGCCGGCCGCACCACATTCCGCGTCTGACGCCTGCGCTGCCGGGGCGCAGGCCCGTCTCTTCGCCACGCTAACTCACGTGCGTGCAACGCCTTAACCCGCCCGACTTCAGCCTAACAACAGAGCAAATCCGGGGTACTCGCCGCCGAGTGCGCGCGGGGTCAGTTCGCGGCAGAGCTTCAGCCCGTTGCCGCTGTTGGTCAGGACGACGAGGCCGACCGCCTGCCGCCTGTAGCCGACGGCAAAATGTTGGAGCGTGCTGGCGTTGCCCCAGTGCCAGAAGGAATCGCCGTCAGCGGTCTGCGCCAGCCCCCAACCCAAGCCCCAGGATATTGCCGGCGTCACTTTCACCTGCGGCTTGAGCATCTCGGCCAGCATGGCCGCGGAGAGGTGCTGCTTGTCCTGCTGCGCCGGCCGGATAAGCTCGATCAGGAAGCGCGCGTAGTCGGTCGCGGTGGTCGTCAGGCTGTAGCCGGCGGCCGGGGCTGCGTCTTCGGGCTGGATGGTGAGAATCCTGGTCTTCTGTTCGGGCGAGAAGCCTCTGTATCGTTCGTAGAAATTTTTGCCGGGGCCGCGCCGGCCCTCCTGATCGTGCCCCTTCGCCGCCGTCTTTTCGTAAGTGTCATTCCAAGCGTAGCTGCTGCCGCGCAGACCGAACGGCTGCAACAGGCTCGTCTGCATGAACTCTTCGAGCGGCTGCCCCGTGACGTGCTCCACGATCCTTTGCAGATACCCGACGCCGAGCGTGGAGTAGAACCATTGCGCGCCGGGCTTGGAGGCGAGCTTGAGGCTCTTGTCTTCGGGGCGCGCGCGCAAGCCCGAAGTGTGCGCCAGGATCATGCGCGCCGTGATCAGCCGCGCGTCCGGGTCGTCGGGCAGGAAATAGTTGGGCCGGTAGTTCCACAGCGGCGCGTCGAGGCCGAGCTTGCCCTGCTCGCACAGTTTGAGCACGGCGTAGGCGAAGACGGGGATGCTGAGCGAGGCCGCCTCGAAGGGCGTGTCGGGCGTGACCGGCTGCGGCGCTTGCACATTCGTCACGCCGAAGCCCTGCGCCCACAGAACCTTCGCGTCCCGGATGACGGCGAGGGCGAGACCGGGCACGCGCATCTGCTGCATCAAGGCGGGGATGAATTTTTGCAGGTCTGCGATCAGCGCGGCCGGGGGCGTGTCGGACTTGAGCTTCTCGGCGGTCTGGGCGGCCCACACACGCAGGACGCCGGGCAGGGCGGAACAGGAGACGGCCGCACAGGCTCCGGCGCGCTTGAGAAATCTCCGCCTTGAAGTGTCGATGGCCGTCATATTTCTAACCGCCCCGGCAGCCGTTGGGTGGCAGCACTTAGGGACTGCTTGAAAAGCTCTCCGCGGCCCTCTGCGGCCCGCTTTGCGTCCTTTGCGGTTAAGAATTTTTACCGCAGAGGGCGCGAAGAGAGCCGCCGTAGGGCCGCGGAGGGGGTCTGCCGCTTTCGGCATTTTTCAAACAGGCTCTGAACAGTCCTCCAACTTTAACGCTTACCGTTCCCGGCGTCGAGCAGGAGCCAGAAGTACGGCAGGACGTGCGTGTGCAGCCGGCCCGTGCGCCCCCACATGCGGTTGCGGTGGTTGCCGTTATACTCCTCGAAGGTGTGGGCGATCCCCAGGTCGGTCAGCACGTGCGAGAAGGCGCGCGTCGTGATGGGGATGTGCGGGAACTCGTCCTCCCACGCGGTGTCGAACCGGATGCCGCGCAGCTTTGCCAGGTTCGCCTTGTAGCGCGGGGCCATGTACAGCGGAAAGTTCTCCTCCCACTTACCATAGGCGGGTTGCGCCGGGACGAGCTTGTCGTTGACTAAGGCGAACGGCAGGTCGGCGTAGAAAGGCGGCTTGTTCGGGTTGGGCGAAAACGCCTGCGCGACGGCCACAGCGCCCATCAGGTAGTGCCCACCCGCGTAGGCTTCATCAAGCGTGGTCATCTTGAAGAGCGGCGCGAGGGCCGGGTTCTCAACCGACACATCCCCGCCCCAGCCGAGCAACGCCGGGTTCATGCCGTAGACGACGCTGTAAACGTCCGGCCGCTTCATGCCCAGCTTGATCGCCCCGTAGCCGCCCATCGAGTGGCCGGCGATGCCGCGGCTTTCGGGCCGGGCCAGCGTGCGGTAGTGCTGATCTATGTAGCTGACCAGATCGCCGGTCGTGAAATCCTCCCAGTTGCCGGTCGCGGCGGAGTTGGTGAAGAAGCTGCCGAGCATCTTCGTCTGCTCGTCGGGCATGACGATGATCATCTCGCCGAACAGCCCCTCGGCGATCCCGCGGTTCATCACGCCCGCGATTGTGCCCCACGGATCGTTCTGCTTCGTCCACTCGACGGTGAACTCCTTGTCCGTGTCGCCGATGCCGTGCAGCAGGTAGACGACCGGGTAATGCTTCGGCGGCGCGCTGTCGTAGGAGGGCGGCAGGTAGATGGAGACGGCGCGATCCGGCGATTCACCCGTGAGGTTTTTTTCCAGCGAGACGCCGTGCACGGTGACGCGGACAACCCGGCCCTCCTGCGCGCGGACGACCGGCGCGGCGGCCAGCACGAGCAGCAGCAGCAGCGCGCCCAGCCGAAGTGCGTTAAGCGCGTGAGGTCTCCGTCTGCCGACGCCGCTCATGCTTCCCTCCCCGCCGCCCACGTCCGCGACGCTAACGCTCCGACGCCAGCGCCGTCAACGCGGGGTCTGCGGCGGCGGCCACGGCCGGGTAAACGTCCCGTGCCGGCTCAAGGTCGCGCACGAACCCCTGGGCGATGAGCATGTCGAGAATCCGGCGCGCGTTCTCCTCCGGCGTGGCCTTGACGGTGTCGAGCGTGATCTCGGCGTGCTGCGGCGGCTCGTAGGCGTCGTCAATGCCGGTGAAGTCTTTGATCTCGCCGCGCCGCGCCTGCGCGTACATCCCCTTCACGTCGCGGCGCTCGCACACTTCGAGCGGCGTGTCCACGAAGACTTCGATGAAGCGTTCGCCGCCGACCATGCTGCGCACGTCGTTGCGCGTCGCACGGTAGGGGCTGACGGCGGCGCACAGCGCGACGCCGCCGTGGCGCACAATCTCGGCGGCGACGAAGCCGATGCGCCGGATGTTGATGTCGCGCTCCTCGCGGCTGAAGCCTAAGCCCTTGGAGAGGTTCGTCCGCACCACGTCGCCGTCGAGCAGCGTCACCTGCCGCCCGTGCTCTAAGAGCATGATCGTCAGAATCTCGGCCGTCGTGGACTTGCCCGCCCCGCTCAGCCCTGTGAACCAGACGCAGACGCCCTGCCGGTAACGCGGCGGGAAACTGTCAGAGAGAATCTCCGCCACCTCGGGGCGCGTGAACCAGTCCGGCAGCGCCCGGCCCTTGTTCAGGTAGTCCTCGCGCACCTGCGTGCCGGAGATGGAGACGGTCGGCGCGTCCGCCGGAATCTTGTAGGACTCCTCGTAGCGCCGCTCGGCGGGCAGGTAGACGAGTTCCTGAAACGGCACGACGCCGACGCCCAGTTCTGCGCTCGCCTGCTGGACGAGTTCCTGCGCGGCATACGGCTCGTAGAAGGGCCGCCCCGTCGAGTCCTTGCCGGGGCTGGCGTGGTCGCGGCCGATGATCAGGTGGTTCGCGCCGTAGTTGCGCCGGATGAGGGCGTGCCACAGCGCCTCGCGCGGCCCGGCCATGCGCATCGCCAGCGGCAGCAGCGCGAGCAGAATCTGGCCCGTCTCGTAGTAGCGCTGCGCCAGCGCCTTGTAGGTGCGGACGCGGCTGAAGTGGTCTATGTCGCCGCTCTTGGTCAGCCCGACGACCGGGTGCAGGAGCAGCACGCCGTCCTTCTCGCCGACGGCTCGCTTGGTCATCTCCTCGTGCGCGCGGTGGAGCGGATTGCGCGTCTGGAACGCGACGACCTGCTCGCGCCCCAATGCTCCGAGCCGCGCGCGCGTCTGCGCCGGGGTCAGCCGCAACTCGCAGAAGTCGTAGTGGCGCGGCAACTGCACGACGCACAGCCGCCCCGACGCGTAGAGCTTCTCCCACTTGTGCATCTCCGCGACGAGCGGGTGGCGCAGGTCGGTCGTGCCAAAGACGTGATGCATCTCCTCGGCCGCGTCCCATTCGTAAAGCTCCTCGACCCGCATGATGGCCAGGATTTCGTTCTTGGCGTCGCGCAGCGTTATCTCCTGATCCAAGCGCAAGTCGGGGCCGGGCTTGACCGGCAGCGTGATGGGGATGGGAAACAGGTGGCCGTCGGCGAGCCGCATCCGCTCTAAGACCGATTGATAATCGGCGCGGCCCATGAACCGATCCAGCGGCGAGAAGCCGCCCGTCGCCAATAGCTCCAGGTCGCAGACGGAACGCTCGGTCAGTTGCAGCGTCGGCAGGTAACTGGCCTGCGCCTTAACTTCTTCCAACTCTTCGCGCGCAACGAGCAGATGGGTCAACGCGCCGCCACACGGCGGAATCAATAGCTGGCTCTCAACTGGCATGGTTGCGGGGTTCTCCTTAACCGGCGGTCGGATTTGTCAATGGTCGAGTGGGCGTGAGTTAAGCGGCAGTGCGCAGACTTTCGTGCAGTCTCCGAGACAGCGCCTCCAACAGGGGCGCGCGGGCGGTGTGCAGAAAGAAATGGTCGCCGGGGAACAGTTGCAGCGAGAAGCCCCCGGTCGTCTGCTCGCGCCACGCTTCGAGGAACGGGCCGCTGCCCTCCTCGTCTTCCACGCCGCCGAAGGCCGCGATGGGACAACTGAGCGGCGGCTCCGGCGTGTAGCTATAAGTCTGAATCAACTCGAAGTCGGCGCGCAGCAGGGGCAGCAGCAGCGCCATCATCTCCGGGTGTTCCAGCACCTCCGTCGGCGTGCCATTGAGCCGCCTTAGGTCGGCGATGAAGTCCGCGTCGGGCAGATCGTAGGTGTGCGGCAACGTGTCGGGCAGTTGCGGCGCGCGCCGCCCCGAGACGAACAGGATGCGCGGCTGCGGCCCGCCATGCCGGCGCAGCCAGCGCGCCAACTCGAACCCGATGGTCGCGCCCATGCTGTGGCCGAAGAAGGCGAACGGCTTGTCGAGGTACGGCCCGAGGGCTTCGGCGCAGGCCGCCACCAGCGGTTCGACGCGCGTGAAGGGCGCTTCCCGCAGGCGCGCGGCCCGCCCCGGCAGTTGCACCGGGCAAAGCTCAACTTCCGCCGGCAGCGCGTCCTGCCACTGCCGATAGATCATCGTCGAGCCGCCCGCGTAGGGGAAGCAGAAGAGGCGCAGCCGCGCACGCGGGTTCGGCCTCGGACAGGTGAGCCAAGGGGTCGGGAAAGGCGCGCTTGTCATGCCCACAGACTACCTCAACACGCGGAAGATACGTAGCCCCCGCGCCCTCAGCCCGCTTACTCGTACCGCAGGGCGATCATCGGATCGACCTTGGTCGCCCGCCGCGCCGGGAAGTAGCTGGCGACGAAGCCCACCGCCACCAGCACCAGCGCGGTCGCGCCGAACGTGAGCAGGTCGGTCGAGCTAACGCCGTAGAGCAGGCTGGACAGCAGCCGCATGACGACGAAGGCCGCGACCAGGCCGGCGGCGACGCCGACGAGCGCGAGCGATAGCCCCTGCCGCACGATCAACTTGACCACGTCGCGCGGCACTGCGCCGAGGGCCATGCGGATGCCGATCTCGTGCTGCCGCTGCGTGACGGAGTAGGACATGACGCTGTAGATGCCGACCGCCGCCATCACCAGCGCGACGACGCCGAACAGCGCGAGCAGGTACATGGAGAACCGCGTGAGGAAGACCGAGTTCGTGATCACCTCGTTCATCGTCATCACGTTATAGACGGGCAGTTCCCTGTCCAGGCTCAGGATTTCACTCCGCACCGCCGGCACGAGCCGCAGCGGGTCGGTGTTGCCCCGCACCACCAGCGTCAACTCCGGCGTAGCCTCCTGCGAGTACGGGACGTACATTTCGGGGCGCGGCGTGACCGCCAGCGAAGACGTGCGGATGTCCTTGACCACGCCGACGATCTCCCGCCAGGGGAGCGGCGGCGAGCCGGGCGGCCCGAGCCGCCGGATGCGCTTGCCCATCGGGTCTTCGTTCGGCAGGTAGCGTTTGGCCATCGTCTCGTTGATTAGCGCGACGCCGGGCCGCCCTTCCGTGTCCTGCTCGTTGAAGTAGCGCCCCTTTAGCAGCGGTATGTTGAGCACGCGGAAGTAGTCGCCGTCGGTTACGCGGTAGTTGGCGGCGGGCGCGGCGCGACCGGGCACGGCCGTTTGGCCTTCGATCTCGAAGCCCCTGACCTTGTTGCTGCCGCCGAGCGGCAGGTTGCTGGTCACGCCGACGAACTGCACGCCGGGCACGCCCCTGACGTGCTCAAGCGTCTTCTGGTAGAAGGCGTTCACCTGCTGGTCGTTCGCGTACTTCGTCTGCGGCAGCGCCATGTCCATCGCGACCACGTTGTTGGGATCGAAGCCGGGGTTGACGCTGAGCAGGCGCGTGAAACTTTTCAGCATCAGCCCCGCGCCGATCAGCAGCACGAGCGACAGCCCGACCTCCGTGATGACCAGCAGACCACGCAGCCGGCGGCCGCGCAGGTTGCCGGCCGTGCCTCGCCCGCCTTCTTTCAACGTCTCGTTCAGATCAACTTTAGACACCTGGAGCGCCGGGGCGAGGCCGAACGCGAGACCCGTGATAAGCGAGATGATCAGCGTGAAGCCGAGCACGCGCCAATCGATCCCGATCTTGCTCATCCCCAGGAGCGTGCTCACGCTGCTCTGCGGCATCGAGACCACCAGCAGCTTCGTGCCCCACAGCGCCAGCAGCAGTCCAAGCAAGCCGCCGAGGACGCTCAGCAGGACGCTCTCCGTCAGCAGTTGCCGGATGATGCGCGCGCGCTTTGCGCCCATGGCGGCGCGGATCGCGATCTCCTTCTGTCGCGCGACGGCGCGCGCCAGCAGCAGGTTCGCCACGTTCGCGCAGCCGATCAGCAGGACGAAGATGACCGCGCCGAGCAGGATCAGGAGCGCCGGCCGCGCCGGGCCGATCAGGTAGTTGTGGAGCGAGACCAGCGTCACGGGCTGGCTGCCGCCGAGTTCCGGGTACTGCTGTTCGAGCCGCCGCGCCAGCGCCGTCATCTCGCCCTGCGCGCGTTGGAGCGTGACGCCGGGCTTGAGGCGCGCGGCGACGATCAGGCTGCCGGGCGCACGCTTGCGCGCGTCCTCCGGCGTGAACGCTAGGGGAGCCCACACGTCCGCCGGGCGGTAGAAGACGAAGTTGGGCGGCATGATGCCGACCACCTCGTAGCTGCGCGAGTTGAGGACGACCGTCTTCCCGACGATGCCGGGATCGGAGTTGAAGCGGCGCTGCCACAGGCCGTTACTCAGTATGATGACGTTGTCGCTGCCGGGCTGTTCGTCCGCGGCGACGAAATTCCGCCCCTGCGTGGGCTGGATGCCGAGCAGCGGGAATAGCTCGGACGTAATCTGAAAGCCCTGCAACCGCTCAGGCTCGTTGACGCCGCCCAGGTTGGCGTTCCAGAAGTTGACGGCGGCGATGCTCTCGAAGCTCTGCGTCTGGTTCTTCCAATCGAGGTAGTTGGCGGGCGCGGCCTCCGCCCCGGCGTAGGCCGCCAGCACCAACCGGTCAGGCTCTTTGTAGGGCAGCGGGCGCAGCACGACCGCGTTGATGAGACTGAAGATCGCGCTGTTGGCCCCGATCCCCAGCGCGAGCGCGACGACCGCGCCCAGCGTCACGCCCGGACTCTTCCAGAGCAGCCGGAACGCGTAGCGCAGGTCTTGCCATAGACTTTGCATCAGGCCACCTCCACACTCTGCCCGACGGTCGCCGCCGCGACGGGCGGCATCTGCTGCGGCACGCCCTCTTCTTCGACAATGCGGCCGTCGAACAGGTGGAGCGTGCGCTCGGCGTGGCGCGCGAAGCGCGGGTCGTGCGTGACCATGCAGATGGTCGTCCCCGCGCGGTGCAACTCGTCGAGCAAGGTCATCACGGCCTCGCCGTTTTTGGAGTCGAGGTTGCCGGTCGGCTCGTCGGCGAGCAGGATGAGCGGCCGGCCGGCGAGCGCGCGCGCCGCCGCCACCCGCTGCTGCTGCCCGCCCGACAACTGGCTCGGCAGGTGCTTTGCGCGGTGCGCCATGCTGACCTTCTCCAGCGCCTCGTTCGCCATCCGCTTGCGCTCCGCCGCGCTCAGCCCACGGTAGGTCAGCGGCAACTCCACGTTCTCGAACACGGTGAGGTCGCCGATCAGGTTGAAGCTCTGAAAGATGAAGCCGACTTCGCGGTTGCGTATGTGGGCGCGGTCGGTCGCCGAGAGGTGCGCGACGGGTTCGCCGTTCAGCCAGTAGTTGCCCGCGCTCGGCGAGTCGAGCAGACCGAGGATGGAGAGCAGGGTTGACTTGCCGCAACCCGAGGGGCCGGCAATCGCCACGTATTCGCCCTTGTTAATCTCCATGTTGATGTCCAGGAGCGCGTAGGTCTCCAACTCCTCGGTGATGAAAACTTTCTTCAGCGCCTCCAAACTGATCAGTGGCCGGGCTGCACTTTGCATGTTCTCTCCTTTCGTCACTCTTCGCTTAGCGGCCGGCGACCTTATGAACCTGAAGCCGACTCTTCCATCTTCTTGCGCAGGCTCAGGGGGCGCATGTCCGTCCAGACCTCCTTGATGTAGGCCAGGCATTCCTCCTTCGTGCCCGACTTGCCCGCGTCGTTCCAGCCGAGCGCATTCTCGCGGTCGGCCGGCCAGATCGAGTACTGCTCTTCGTGATTCACGACCACCTTGTAGATCGTGTTGTCCTCTCTCTCGTCTTGACTCATGTTCGTCTCCTTCTTGTTTGGCTAGGGATCAGGCGTTGACGGCTCGCGCGGCTCACTGGAAGCGCGCCGCCTCTTGTACGATGGACATGGCGATGTCGTTCTTGAGCATCTGGTTCGTGCCTTCGTAGATGGCCAGGATTTTCGCGTCGCGGAACATCTTCTCGGCGGGGCAGTCTTTGACGAAGCCGTAGCCGCCGTGCAACTGCAAGGCGTCGGTCGTCACCTGCATGGCGATCTCGGAGGCGTAGCACTTGGCCATGGCGGAGAATTTCGACGCCTCCTTATGCGCCAGCACGTGCGCGTACCAGCCGGCCTTGTAGGTAAGCATGCGCGCCGTCTCGATCTTCATCAGCATGTCTGCCAGCATGTGCTGGACGACCTGAAACTCGATGACGCGCTTGCCGAACTGCTTGCGCCGCCGCGTGTATTTGGCCGCCTCCTTGTAAGCGCCCGTGGCGACGCCGACGCCAAAGGTCGCCACGCCGACGCGGCTGCGGGTCAAGGTCTCGAAGAGCAGGTTGAAGCCCTTGTTCGGCTTCAGGCCCACGAGGTTCTCTTCGGGCACTTCGACGTTCTCCAAAATGACGGGGCGGTTGGGCGTGCAGCGCAGCCCCAGCTTGTTCTCCAGCTTGCCGAAGGACAGACCCGGCGTGCCCTTCTCGACGATGAAGCAGGAGAGGGCGGAGCGCGGGTCTTGGCCCGGTGCGGTGATGGCGAAGACGCAGTAGAGGTCTGACCGCCCGGCGTTCGTGATCCACTTCTTCATGCCGTTGAGGACGTAGCGGTCGCCCCGCTTGACGGCGGTCGTCGCGATGCTGGTGATGTCCGAGCCGGCGTCCGGCTCGGTGACGGCGAACGAGCCGAACCACTCGCCGCTCGCGAGGCGCGGTAGGTACTTGCGCTTCTGCTCGTCCGTCCCGCCCAGCCGGATCGGCAGCGCCGCCAGCGTGGTCGAGGCCCCGAAGATCGTCGCCGTCGCCAGGCAGTACTCGGCGATGCTCTCGGCGATCAGCATCGGCGTGAGCGGGTGAAAACCCAGACCGTCGAACTCGGCGGGGAACATGGCGCGGAACAGACCGGCGTCGCGGAACTGCGCCATAATGTCTTCGGGAAACTCGCAGCTTTCGTCCAACTCGGCCCGGCGCGGCACGACGAACTCGCGGCAGACTTCGTGCGCCCGCCCGACTATCTCGCGCTCCTCTTTCGTGAGGGGTAAATCCAGTATCTCTGGCAGCATCGTTCTCCTCATGACGCGCGCCGCGTGCGGAAGCGGGCGCGGAAGTTGGCATGACTTGGGGCGGGCCGCTTTAGGAGGCCGGCGAGAGCGCCGCGTCGGCCGTTTGCCAGGCCAGCGGGTCGCGCTCCACGGCCGAGATGTAGCCGCCGTCGGTGTTGAAGTACGGGATGACTTCCTCGCCGAACGTGCGGATCGATTCCATCACGATCTCGTGGGGCACTGTGCCCGTCTGCATAACTAGGATTAGTTCATCCACGCCGACGTTGATGAACCGCTGCACGGTCTCGCGCGCGCACTCCGGGTCGCCGATGATCGAGGAAAGCTGCGAGCGCGGCGTGTTCCGGTAGCGCATGAACTGTTCCACCTGATCCTCCGGCGGGAAGTCGCGGCAGAGACCGTCGATCCGGCCCAGGGGCCGCTCCTGCGTGGCGAAGTAGTGGAGCATGGATTTGAGGAAGAACGACGCCCCGCGCAGCCCGTAGCGGCACGCCCGCTTGTCGTCCTTCAGCACGAGCGATGCCGGGTTGCAAGAGAAGTGGTTGTTAATGAAGAAGCCGACCGGCTCGGCCTCGGCGACGGCCGCGCGGTACTTGCTGACGCGGTCGCCGAGCAGTTCGTCGTGATACATGGCGAGGTTCAGCACGCCGAGGCCCAGCTTGCCGGCGGCGATGGCCAGTTCCGGCTTCGAGCAGGCGGCAAACATCGGCGGGTGCGGCTGCTGCACGGGCTTGGGCACGATCATGGTCGGCGGGATGTTGAAGAAGCGCCCCTCGTGGCTGTAGACCTCCGAGTTCCACATCCGGGGGATCATCTCTACGGCCTCGCGCCACTGGTCGTGGAGCGTCGCGGGGTCGATCTCGAACGCGCCCTGCTCGACGCGGGTCGCGGACTTGCCCGTGCCCCAGTTCACCCGCCCGCCCGAAAGTATGTCGAGCGTCGCCACGCGCTCGGCGACGCGGATCGGGTGGTTGTAGCGGTGCGGCAGGAGCGAGACGCCGTGGCCGATGCGTATGCGCCTGGTCTGGGCGGCGACGAAGGAGAGGAATATCTCCGGGGCCGACGAATGCGAGTACTCGTAGAGGCCGTGGTGCTCGACGGCCCAGATGCAGTGGTAGCCGAGTTCCTCAGCGAGCCGCGCCTGTTCGAGACAGTCGTGGAAAACCTGCGCCTGCGTCTGCGGCGTCGGGTCGGCGATCTGCATTTCGTAAAAGAGAGAGAATTTCATTCCGTTACCTCGTCTTCACTGAGCGGTTGGGGGCAGTTCGGGGTCAGACGTTCAGGCCGGCTGCCGGTTTGTGACGCGGACGCGCGGCGCAAAAGCGGGTGGCGAGTAGCGCGGTCGCGCGCCAGCGCCGACAGGTCAGGCCCGTCGGGCGTGGGCGTGTTTGCGCGCAGCGCCGATGCTCGTTCGGCTTCGGCGGCCCGGCGGGTTTACTAGACGGCGGCGGCGCGCTTGGCCACTTCGTCCGCCAGGTATTGTGCGAGCGCGTCTATGGTCGGGTACTCCCAGGCGACCATCGGTTCGAGCGCGAGGCCGAGCCACTGCTCCACGTCGCCCGACAGGATGACGCCGCTCATCGAGCTAAGCCCGTAGTTGGTCAGTTGCTCCTGCGTGTCTATCTGGTCGGCGGGGATGGTCAGCAACTCGCTGATCTTGTCGATCAGCCACGCCCGTATGACTTCAACCGACAGCGTCTCCACTTGCGCCCCCGCCGGGTTGTCCAATACCAGTGTCGTCTGCTCTGTCCGTTCGTTCATGGGGAAGGTCTCCTTATTTTAAGTGAGGGATGGTTAACGGTTGCGCCCGCAGGCGCGCTTCAGGCGCGGTCGTCCCAGGCGACCAGGCTGCCCGCCAGAAAGGCGGCGCGGCAGGCCCGGCGCTGAATCTTGCCACTCGATGTTTTCGGGATGCCACCCACCTTGAGCAGCACCACTTGATGCACTTGCAACTCGTGCACTTCCGCGACGGCCCGCCGGACGGCCGCCGTGATCTCCGCGGCGGCGGCGCGCGCATTCGCCGTCTCGCCCTCGTCCGCTTGCTTCGGCCAGCGACGCTCGACTTCGATGGCAACCACCAGCCGCTCCTGCCCCTCGACCTCGACCGAGAAGGCCGCCCCGCAGCCCGCGCGCAACGCCGGATGACTCTGCTCCGCCGTCAACTCGATGTCCTGCGGGTAGTGGTTCGCGCCCGCGATGATGATCAAGTCCTTGATGCGACCCGTCACGTAGAGCGCACCCTCGTACAGGAAGCCGAGGTCGCCGGTGCGCATGAAGGGGCCGTCCCCGGTGTCTGACAGGTAGGCTTGGAACGTGTGCTCCGTCTCGTCGGGGCGATGCCAGTAGCCGCGCGCGACGCCGGGGCCGGCGACCCAGATTTCGCCTACCTCGTCGGGCGCGCAGCGGCGCAGTGTGTCGGGCTGCACGATACGGACGCGTGTGTCGGCGAGCACGTGCCCGCAACTGACCAGCGTGCGCGTGTCGGTGGCGCGCGCGCCGGCCGGGACTACCCGGTGCTGTTCCAGCGCCGCGGCCTGAAACTCTCTGCTCAGGGGCGCGTCGGGTTTTCGCGCGCCCGTCACCATCAGCGTCGCCTCGGCGAGACCGTAACAGGGGACGAACGCCTGCCGGCGGAAGCCGCAGGGCGCGAACGCCTCGGCGAACCGCTCAAGCGTCTCGACGCGCACCGGCTCGGCCCCGTTGATGGCGCTCGTCAGGCTCGTGAGGTCTAGGGTCGCGCGCTGCTCGGCCGTGATCTTCTGCGCGCAGAGATCGAAGGCGAGGTTCGGCCCGACGGTGTGCGTCGCGCGGTAGCGCGAGATGGCCTGAAGCCAGCGCAGCGGGCGTTGCAGGAACGCGGCCGGCGGCATGACGTAACACCGGAAGCCCGAATAGAGCGGTTGCAGGATGCCGAAGATCAACCCCATGTCGTGGAAGGTCGGCAGCCACGTCACCAGCACGCTCTCCGGCGTGAACGTCATCTCGCAATACCGCGACGCCTGCGCGATGTAGGCCGAGTTCGCCAGCAGATTGTGGTGCGTGACCATCACGCCCTTCGGCGTCGCGGTCGAGCCGGAGGTGTACTGGAGAAACGCCAGGTCGTCGCCGTCGAGTGCGGGCGCGCGCCACTCGTCCGCCGACACGTCTGTAAGTTCGTCGGTCTGCAACCAGCGCATCGTCTGGAAGACGGGCGCGATGCGGGCGATGTCGTCGGCGCTGTCGAGGAACTTGGCGGTCGTCAGCGCCACGGACGGCTTGGCGTCACCCGCGATGGACTGTAGGCGCGGCAGGCTGCGTTGCAGCCGCGCGGGGTGCGGCGGGTACGCGGGCACGGCCACCACGCCCGCGTAGAGACAGCCAAAGAAGGCCGCGACGAATTCCAACCCCGGCGGGTACAGCAGGAGCGCCCGCGCGCCCGGCCGCGTGTGGCGTTGCAGCAGGGCGGCGATCATCCGCGCCTGCCGATCAAGCTCGCCGTAGGTCAGCCACGTCCCTTCCTCCTCGCCGTTGATCAGGTAGGTGAAGACGCGCTCGTCCGGCTGGCGCTCGGCGCGCAGGCGGAGCACGTCGCTCATCGTCGTGGGCGCGGCGAGAGTGACTGTTGCGTGGGCGGTGAGTGTCGTGCTCATTGGCTACCGTTAGGCTGAGGCGTTGAGACGGCGGATGTCGGCGGCGCGCGCGACTGCTAGACGTTGGCGACGTTGCCGGCCGACGCCAGGGCCGGGCTAGTGTCGTGCGTCAACTCGTCGAGCTGCGTGACGGATTCGAGCTGACCGTTCTCCAACTTGATCAAGCGATCCCCCAGGTTGTAGTAGCGGTCGTCGTGGCTGATGGCGAGCACGGTCTTGCCGCGCGCTTTAAGCTCCGGCAGGATTTGCAGGTAGAAGATTTCCTTGAAGAGCGGGTCTTGATCCGCCGCCCACTCGTCGAACACGTAGAAGGGGCGATCCTCAAGGTAGGCGGTCAGGAGCGCGAGCCGCTTGCGCTGCCCCTGCGACAGTTCCAGCGTGGAGAAGCGGCCGTCTTTGACTTCTACTTTATGGTTGAGTTGCAGTTGGATCAGGTACTCCTCGGCCTGCGCGTCGAGCCGCGTGTGGCTGAGGCCGAGCAGGTTCTCGAAGAGGTGGAAGTCGTAGAAGACGACGGAGAAGAGTTGCCGATACTGCTCGCGCGTCTCGTCCGTCACGCGCTCGCCGTTAAAGCGGATGTAGCCGCCCTCCGGGTGGTAGAGGCCCGTGATCAGCTTCGCCAGCGTGGTCTTGCCGCTGCCGTTGCCGCCGATCAGGAAGACGACCTCGCCCGGCCGGAAGCTCAGGTTGATGGGCCCCAGCGTGAACGTGCTGTTCTCCTTCTCGCGGTGATAGACGTGCGTCACGTCCACCAGTTCCAGGCTCTGCCACGTCGGCGCGTCGGCCGCCGTGCTGGCCTCGCCGCCCTGCTTCTGCGACAGGCTCAGCCCTAACTCTTCCAGCTTATTGAGCGAGACCCGGGCGCGGCTCAGGATCGGCATCAGCGTGATGATGGCGGTCAGCGGCGTCATCATGTAGAGGATGGTGAGCGCGAAGCCGGTGAGGGCGACGTTACTCACCTGGCGGATGGCCGGCACGGCAAAGAGCAGCAGCCCCAGCATCACGTAGAAGAGGACTTGCCCCCAGGTGGCGGCGGCCGTGAAGACGGTCTGCGCGCGGAGGGCGTCGGCGCGCAGGGCGCGGGCCGTCATGTCGAGCTGGCCCGACATGAAGTCGTCGCGGCGCGGGGCGTGCAGTTTCAGTTCCTTCGTCCCTTGCGTGAGCGAGCGGAAGTGCGCGTAGAGTTTGTCGGCCTGTTGGCGGGCGCTGCGCAGGTAGCGATTGCCGAGCCGCATCGGCAGCCGGTAGCTGAAGACGCCGACGACCATGAAGCCCAGGGACATCAGCAGCACCGGGAGGGAGAGCCAGCCCAGGTAGATGAAGCAGCCGATCACGATCACCATGTTGATGCAGACAGTCGGCATCAGGAGCAAGGCGTTCGTGATGCTGTTCACGTCGTCCGTCAGCGCGGCGTAGAGGCGCGGCGAGCCGAGTTCCTCCAACTGCCTGAGCGGCGCGGCCAGAATCCGCTGGCTCAACTGCATGCGCAGGTTGTAGAAGGCGCTCTGGCTGATGGTCGCCAGCAGTAGCTCCGAGGCGGCCTTGCTCACCGGGTAGATCAAACACAGCCCGACGAAGACGAGCAGCAGCGTGCTCGGCGGCATGTGATTATTGATGCGCGCGCCGATGACGGCGAGCAGCCCCATGCTGCTCGCCCCGGCGGCGATGCCCGCCAGGAGCGCGCCGACGACGAGGCCCTTTGAATGTCGCAGTAAGAATGAGATGAGTTTGATCATGCTTCGTGCTCCGCGGGGTACGCCCGGCCGGTTGGCGCGGGCGGTTAGGGGTCAAGTGTGTGCTCCGACGTATCTCGGCCGTAGTGCGAGACGCTCCTCTTGCTCCCGTCAAGGGTGGATACGGCCGGCTGATTCAGTTGAGATGAGAGGCGGAACGAAGGTGAACGCGCCCGGCGGAAGTCGGTCCGACTACCAAATTCGGGGCTATTATGCCACCACCTCAGCCTTTCCGCCAAACCCTTTTCTTCATCCAGTCGAGCGGGCGGTGGCCCGCCGCGGCCGCCTGCGCCTCGCCCGCCTCGTCCGGCGGCGCGAGCGCCTGCTCCATGGCCGCGCGCAGTTGTTTCGCCAGCACCTTCACGTGCGGCTTGTAGCAAATCTGATCGTGGTTGCCGGGCACGTCGTAGACCGTCACAGGCTCGGCGGACAGTTGTCCCCAGCCCATCGTCGGGTCGCCCACGTCCACGCCGGCCTGCTCCAGGTTGTCGAGCATCCAGGTGTCCTGCTCCTCGGCGCGGTAGAGCGTGAGCGCGCCCGGATAGACGCCCGGCTTGTAATGGCGCATCGCCTTCTGGCGGGCCTTGTAGCCGACGAGGAAGGTGCGCAGCGAGGCGATGGTCATGTCCGGCGGCAGCAGTTCGGCGGCCGTCATGCGCTCAAGGAAGTGGGCCATCTGCGCTTCGTAGTCGAGGCCCAGAAACTCTTCGGCGGTGATGTCGATCTTCTGCCCGCGCTCCTGCGCATGGACGCGCCCGAGCATCGCCAGCATGAAGGCGTCGTTCTCCTCGTAGGCGGGCAGCAGGTTGAAGACGCGCGGCGAGCGGCTGTCGAGCAGGGCGACGAGCGCCACCGCCTGCCCTTCGGCGCGCAACTGCTGCGCCATCTCGAAGGCGACCATCCCGCCGAACGAGTAGCCGCCGAGAAAGTATGGCCCTTCGGCCTGCACCTCGCGCACGGCGCTCACGTAGTGGGCCGCCATCTCCTCAATCGAAGTCTGCTGCACCTCCGACTCGTTCAGGCTCGGCGCTTGCAGCCCGTAGAACGGCTGATCCTTGCCGAGCAGTCGCGCCAACTGCACGTAGCAGAAGACCTGCCCGCCGACCGAATGCACCGCGAAGAACGGCGGGCGCGTGCCGTCGGGTTTGATTGCGACGAGCGGCTGCTGACTCAGCGACGGGTTCTCCTGGCGGAGCAGTTTGGCCAGGTGCTCGACCGTGCCGCCCTGGATGAGCGTGGCGAGCGGCAGGTCTTTGCCGAACAGCTTCTGCACCTGCGCCATCACGCGCAGGGCGAGCAAAGAGTGGCCGCCAAGCTCGAAGAAGTTGTCGCGCACGCCGACGGGCCGGACGTTCAAGACCTCTTCCCACAGCGCCGCCAACTGCCGCTCCAACTCGTCGCGCGGAGCGACAAAAGCCTTCTCCAGGTCGGGCCGGTTCTGATCGGGTGCGGGCAGCGCACGCCGGTCAACCTTGCCGTTGGGCGTGAGCGGCAGGGCGTCGAGCAGGACAAAGGCGGCCGGGATCATGTACTCCGGCAGCCGCTCAAGCAGGTGCGCGCGCAACTCGCTCACGTTCGGCCGGTGCGTCTTGCTGCCAGGCACGACGTAGGCGACCAGCCGCCGCTCACCCGTCGCGTCCGGCAACGCTTCGACCACCGCCACGCGCACCTCGTCGTGCTCCGTGAGCGCCGCCTCGACCTCGCCCAACTCGACGCGGTAGCCGTGTATCTGCACCTGCGTGTCGTTGCGTCCGAGGAACTCGATGTTCCCGTCGGGCCGGTAACGTGCCACGTCGCCCGTCCGGTATAGGCGCGTGCCCGGCGTCGAGCCGAAGGGGTCGGGCACGAACCGCTCGGCCGTCAGTTCGGGCCGGTTGAGATAGCCGCGCGCGACGCCGCGCCCGCCGATATAGAGTTCGCCCGGCGTGCCGAGCGGGACGGGCTGCAAGGCTTCGTTGAGCAGATAGACCTGCACGTTGGCAAGCGGGCGACCGATGGCGACGTGCGCGCTCCGGTCGTCGGCGCGGCAGGCCCACGCAGTGGCGTTGACGGACGCCTCGGTGGGGCCGTAGGTGTTGTGCAGTTCCACATGCTCGAAGCGCGCGAAGAAACGGGCCGGAAGTTGCGGCGGCATCGCCTCGCCGCCGCAGAAGACGCGCTTCAGATCGCGGCACGCCTCAAGCCCTTCCGCTTCGAGGAAGGCCGCGAGCATCGAGGGCACGAAGCGCACCTGCGTGATCTTGTGCCGCGCCAGCAGGTCAATGACGCGCGAACTGTCCTGCTGCGCGCCCGCTTCGAGCAAGACCACCTGCGCGCCCGCGAGCAGCGGCCAGAACAACTCGCGCACGGACACGTCGAAGCTGATGCTCGTGGTCTGCAACAGGCGGTCGGCCGCCGTCAGCGGGTAGGCGGCCTGCATCCAGGCCAAGTAGTTGGCGACGCTGCGGTGCTCGACCATCACGCCCTTCGGCGCACCCGTCGAGCCGGAGGTGTAGATGACGTACATCAGGTTCGCGGGTGTCACGGCGCTCCGCGGGTTCTGCCTGTCGTTCTGGGCAATCGCCGCCCAGTCGCTGTCGAGGCAGACCTGCTGCACATCGGCGGGCGACGGCTCGGCGAGCGCCTGCTGCGTGACGAGGACGCGCGCGCCTGTGTCTGCGAGCATGAAGGCGCGGCGCTGCTGCGGATAGTGCGGATCAATCGGCACGTATGCCCCGCCCGCCTTCAGGATGCCGAGCAGGCCGACGACCATCCGCGGCGAACGCTCGATGCAGAGGCCAACCGGCGTCTCAGGCCCGACGCCGAGCTTGCGCAGGTGGTGCGCGAGTTGGTTGGCGCGCGCGTTCAACTCGTAGTAGGTCAGCCGCTGCTCGTCGAACGCCACGGCGATTTGGACGGGCGTGCGCGCCGCCTGCGCCTCGAACAGTTGATGTATGCACTTGTCCGCGCCGTAGTCGGCGCGCGTGTCGTTGAACTCGACGAGCAGCCGGCGGCGTTCGGCCGCGCCGAGCACTTCTATCCGGTCGAGCCTCACGTCGGGGTCGGCGCTGACGCTCTGCAAGAGTTGCTGGCAGCGATCCGCGAGTCGTTCAATCTCGGCCCGGTCGAACAGCGCGGCGTCGAAGTGAAACTCGGCGTGCAAGGCGTCGCCCCGCATGGCGCAGGCGAGTTTCAGCTTGAACTTCTCGGTACACTCGTACTGTCGGGTGAGGGCGAAGGTGACGCCAGCGGCCGTGTAAGCCTCGCCGTCATCTACGAACGTAAAGCAGAGCGGAAGATAATTCGCCGCCGCGTCCGCCGGGGCCGGCTCGTCGGTCTGCTCCCACGTGAAGCACTCCTGCCACTTGTAAACCTCGCCGGCCGCCGCCTGCGCCTGCGCCACGAGCTCGCCGAAGCGCGCCTGCCCCGACAGGCGACCTTGCAGCGGCAGATATTTGGTGAGCAACCCAATGGCCGACTTTAGTTCGTCGTACTTCCGGCCGTCGCAGGCGAAGCCGACGGTGATCTCCGCTTGCCCCGTCACGCGCGCGAGCAGAGCCTGCCAGCAGGCCAGCAACACGGCGGCGGGAGAAGCGTCGTACTGCCGCGCGAGCGCACAGATTCTAGCGCTGTCGGCGGCAGCCACAGTCCGCGTCACCACCTGCGGGTCGAAACCCGTCTTCACGCTCGGTGCTTGTTCAAAAGGAAGCTTGACGGCCGATTGCTCTGCCGGGCGGTTGTGCCGCCAGTAGTCGCGCCCCGCGGCCGTGTCTTCCGACTCCAACAGTTCGTTCTGCCATTCGGCAAGTTCGACGTACTGCGTCGGCTCGTCATCTGCGCTCTCGCCGCGCGCGCAGGCGTCATAGCTGCGGGCGATCTCGCGCACCAGGTGTCTGAGCGTCGGCTGATCCGCGCACAGCGCCGGCAGAGTGAGAATGAGCGCGTGCCGGTCTGCGGCCAGCTTTAGCAGGGTCGCCTGCAACGCCGCGCCGTCGCGCAGTTCGACGGGCGTCTGCCGCGCGGCCGCCAGCAGGTCTTCGATGCGTGCTTCCTGTTCGTGCGCCGGAAGGCCGGACAAGTCCTGCTCTGCGATGGACACGGGCGCGTCGTCGTTGATGAGTTGCAGCGGCACGGTCATCTCCGGCAGCAACTCGAACGAGGTGCGCAGTATCTCGTGGCGCGCGACGACTTCGCGCAGCGCGGCGGCGAGTGCGGCGGGCCTGAGCGCGCCGATAATTGACACGGTGCACTGCACGCGGTAGGACGCGCCGCCGTCCGCCTGCTGTAGCAGCCAGAGACGCTTCTGCTGTGGGGACAGCCTAAAGCCTTCGAGGATGACTTCTTCCTGCATCGTTTGGGGCCTCTGTCATTGTCGCTTACGTTTCTAACCAACGGGCGGGCCGTAGAGGTCGGCCATCGCGACGAGAATCTTGCGCGGGCCCGTGTAAGGCTCGCGCGCATGCGAGGTCAGCATGTTGTCTATCAGCAACAGGTCTTTCCGCCGCCACGCGAAGGTGGTCGCTGCCTGCCGGTAGGCGGACTCGATGGCGGCCAACGCCGACACCTCAAGCGGCGAGCCGTCGCCGTAGTACGTGTTGAAGGGCAGGTCTTCTTCTTTGAACAGGGCGAGCAGCGAGTTGCGCACGGCCGGCTGCAAGCTCGTCACGTGGAAGAAGGCCGCGTGCTCGAACCAGACCTCGTCGCCCGTGACCGGGTGCGCGACGACCGTGTCGAAGACCTGCCGCGTGCGGAGTTGCTGCACGCCGCGCCATTCAAACTTGATGCCGGCCCGGCGGCAGTAGTCCTCCACCGCTGCCCTGCTCTCGGTCTGAAAGGCCGTCTGCCAGGTCAGCCCCAGCCCCTCGCTGTAGTTGCGCACGTACATGACCCGCTTGCGGCGGAAGCGTTCCGCGATCTCCGGGCCGATGAGGCGCAGGACTGTGCGCCCGTCGGCGAGGGGCGTGCCGCCGAGGTGCGCCGCCGGCTGCGCGCAGTAGAACCAGAGTTTCATCGGCCAGCGCCGCGTGTAGGACTGCTCGTTGTGAAAGCGTATGGCCTCGTCGGGCGGGTGATCCGTCGAGGTGTAGATGCCCTGGCTCACCTCCGTGCGCGGCGACGAACGCTCGCGGTAGTCGAGCAGGTCGGGCGTGACGGCGCGCGCGAACGCCTCGAAGCGCGCCTCCGTGTCGAGATCGAAGTTGCGAAAGAGCAGCGCGCCGTGCTTGAGCAGTTCCGACTCGACGAGCGCCCGGTTCTTCGCGGCCCAGGCGGCCGCGTCCAGATGCTCGACCGCCGGCTCGAAGACGAGCGGCAGCGACACGCCTTCGGCGACGTGGCCGGTCTTGACCAGCGCGGCCGGCGACAGGCTCACGGCGCGGCGTCTGCCCGCCCGGAACGCGAAGGCGGGGCTGTCAGGCCCTTCTTTACTCGACATGCTCATCCGTTCGCCTGCTGCAAAGATTTCGCGCGCGGCGTGCGCTTCAGCCCCTTCAGCTTCTGCCGCAACGCGTCTTCATACTTCTCTGCGGCGGCCGCCTGCTGCCGTTCGGCGACCGCGGCCAAGAGCGACAGCAACTCGCCGAGCGTGGCCTGGCTGTGCGCCGGGATCGCGCCGAGCAGTTCCGCGAAGCCGTCCAATATCCGCGTGATGTCGGCCTCGGCGAAGTAGTCGCTGTCGTAACGCATGTTCAGCAGCAACTCCGCGCCGGGCGTGACGTTGACGGAGAGCGGCAGGCTGATCTGCGACTCGGAGCGGAATTGATCCATCGCCACGCGTGGGCGTGCCGCTCCTTGCGCGCCGAGCTGCACCTGCTTCGGGAAGTTGTGAAAGCCGAGCACGCTCTCGAACATCATCACGCCGCGCGGCACTTCGCTCCAGCCCTGAATCTGCACGAGCGGCGTGTACTCGTAGCGCCGCGCCTCGACGTGCCGCGCCTGCAAGTCCGCCAACCACGGCAGCAGCCGCGCGCCGGGCGCGACGCTCGCGCGCACGGGGATCGCGTTGATGAAAAGCCCGACGACCGTTTCGATCCCCGGCAACTCCGGGGGCCGGCCCGAGACGGTCGTGCCGAAGACCACCTGCTCGCGCTTTGTGTAATGGCTCAGGAGCAAAGCCCACGCGCCCTGCACGATGCTGTTGAGCGTCAGCCTGTGCGTGCGCGCGAGGGTCTGTAAGGCGGCAGTCGTCGCGGCGGGCAGAGACACTTGCTGCTCGGCCGTCTTCCGCCGCGCGGCCGCCCCGCCCGACGTGCCCTGCTTCGGCGTGCCGAGCGTGGTCGGCTCGCTGATGCCGCCCACCTGCGCGCGCCAGAACGCTTCGGCGGCGGCCGCGTCCTGTTGTTGCAGCCAGACGATGTAGTCGCGGTAGGGGCGCGTCGGTTTCAGTTGCGGCGTCTGCCCGCGCAGGAGAGCCTCGTAGCAGGCGGCGACTTCGCCGAGGACGAGGAAGACCGACCAGCCGTCAAGCACCATGTGATGAAACGTCCAGACAAATTGATAGGCGTCCTCCGCCAGCCTGATGCAGGTGACGCGCATCAGCGGCGCTTGCGTCAGCACGAAGCCGCGCGCGCGATCCGCCGCGAGGAACTCTTGCAGCCGCGCGTCGTGCTCTGCCGCCAGCACGTCGCGCCAGTCTAAGAGTTCCGGCACGAGCGCCGCCTCGTGCCGCACGACCTGGACGGGGCGCTGGACGCCCTCCCACAGGATGAACGTGCGCAGGATTTGATGCCGATCCACGACGTGCTGCCAGGCGCGCGTGAAGACCGGCAGATCGATCTCGCCCAGCAGACGACCGCTGATCTGCGCCACGTAGACGCCCGCGCCCGTCGCGTAGACGGTGTCAAACAGCATGCCCTCCTGCATCGGCGAGAGCGGGTAGAAGGTTTCGACGTTCTTCATTGTTCGAGCTTTTCGAGCGCGGCCGTGATGTCGGCGACCTCCGTCGCGCTCCAGTTAAAGTCAGCGCCCGCCGCGACGTTTAGCTCGTCGCGCCGTGGCGCTGCGGCCGGCGTGAGCAGCGAGCGCAGGGCGGCAGCGAAGTCCGCGGCCAATCGTTCAATCGTCTCGCGGCGGAACAGGCCCTCGCTGTAAGACCAGTCGAAGCGCAACTGCCCTCGGACGACCGCGCCCGTGATGTCCAGCAGGTAGAGCGAACGCCCCGCGCGGCTGCGGCTCGGCCCGGCAGATTCCGCCGCCAGCTTGAACACCGGCGATTCGGGCAGCGCCTGATCAAGTTGGCCCAGATAGTTGAAGCTGATCTGCGGCGCGGGCAGCGCCCGCAGTTGCGCGCGCGTCTGCGCGTCGTCGTGCAGGTAGCGCAACAGGCCGTAGCCGATGCCGCGCCGCGGCAGCCGGCCCAGTTGCTCTTTGACGGAAAGCACTTCGTCAACGAACGCGGCCGTCTCGTCAACTTCGAGCAGCACCGGCGTCATCGTCGTGAACCAGCCGACGGTGCGCGATAGATCGAGATCGCCGAACAGTTCCTCGCGCCCGTGGCTCTCAAGGTTGACGAGTAGCGCGCGCTCGCCCGTCCAGTTGGCGCATGCCCGCGCCAGCGCCGCGAGCAGCAGGTCGTTGATCTGGACGCGGAGCGCGCCCAGCGTCTCGCGCAGGAGCGTCTGCGTCTCGGCCGCGGTGAGCAGTTGCGTGAGGCTGCGCACGGAGGTGAGCGCGTTGTCGCCCTGCGGGTGGTCGGGCGGAAGCTGTGGGATTTGCGTGCGCGGCGCGGCCAGCCAGTAGGCCGCCTCCGCCCGCACTTCGGCCGTCTGTGCGTACTCGCGTAGGCGCTCGGCCCACTGCTTGTAGGAGGTCGTCTTGGGCGGTAGCTGCGCTGCCGTGCCGCGGCTCAGTTGTTCGTAAGCGATCTGCAAGTCTTCGAGCAGCACGCGCCAGGAGACGCCGTCCACGACGAGGTGGTGGATGACGAGCAGCAAGCGCCCCGCGCGCTCCGCGCCCAGATCGAAGAGCGCGGCGCGCATGACCGGCCCCTCGGTTAAATTAAGACTCGCCTGCAACCGCGCGGCTTGCGCTTCGAGCGCCAGCCGCTGCTCCGCCTCCGGCAGCGCCGACAGATCGAAGAACGCGAACGCGCCCGCCGCGCCCTCGGCCGCCGTGCCGTGCGCAGACCACGCGCCGCCCGCCTCTGTGAAGCGCATGCGCAATGCGTCGTGTTGCAACAGCAGTTGCTCGACCGCCTTCTGCATGACGGCGGCATTCAGCGGCTGCCGGACTTCCAACATCAACGCCTGGTTGAAGTGGTGCGGGTCGTGTAGCTCCTGCTCGAAGAACCAGTGTTGGACGGGCGAGAGCGGGAACGCGCCCGTGACCAGTCCCTGCTCGGCCTCGACGCCCTCTGCGGTGCTCGCGGCCGCCGCCAGCGCCGCCACCGTCTGGTGCTGGAACAGCAGCATCGGCGTGATGCGCAAGCCCGCCTGGTTGGCGCGCGAGACGACCTGGATGCTGAGGATGGAGTCGCCGCCCAACTCGAAGAAGCTGTCGTTGACGCCGACGCGCTCGACGTTCAAAAGTTGTTTGAAGATGTCCGCCAGTATCTCTTCGGCCGGCGTGCGCGGGGCGACGTAGGCCACTTGCAGCTCCGGGCGGACGGGGTCGGGGGCGGGCAGCGCCTTCACGTCAACCTTGCCGTTCGGCGTGAGCGGCAAGGCGGCGAGCATGACGAAGGCGGCGGGCGTCATGTGCTCCGGCAGCCGCGCCTGTAAGAAGCCGCGCAGATCGCCTACCGTCGGCTGCTCCTGGCGGGCGACGAGGTAGGCGACGAGCCGCTTCTCGCCTGACTCCTCGGCGCGCGCCACGACGACCGCTTCCGCCACCTCCGGGTGCTGCTTGAGCGCCGCCTCGATCTCGCCCAACTCGATCCGGTAGCCGCGAATCTTCACCTGCTGATCGAGCCGGCCCAGGAACTCGATGTTACCGTCCGCGCGGTGGCGCGCGAGATCGCCCGTGCGGTAGAGCCGCGCGCCCGGCGAGTCGCCAAACGGATCGGGCACGAAGACCTCCGCCGTGCGGGCCGGATCGTCGAAGTAGCCGCGCCCCACGCCGACGCCGCCCACACACAACTCGCCGGGCACGCCGGGCGGCACGAGCGTCAACTGCCGATCCAGGATGTACGCGCGCATGTTGGCGAGCGGCTGCCCGATGGGGATCGCGGTCGCGTCCGCGGCCGGCGCTTCGGCGATGACGTAGTGCGTCACGTCGTCGGAGCACTCGGTCGGCCCGTAGGCGTTCAGGAGCGGCACGTTCGGGTAGAGCGCCAGCCACCGCTGGCAAAGGTCGGGCGGCAACGCCTCGCCCGTCACCAGCAGCCAGCGCAGTTTCGACAGACGGGGCCGCCCGCCCGCGCCGCGCGTCTCAAGCTCAGCCAGCATGGCGCGCAGCAGCGAGGGCACGGTCTCAAAGATCGTGACCGCCTCGCGCTCAAGTAAAGCCAGCAGCCGCACGGCGTCGCGCGCGTCCTCGTCGCCGACGACGCGCACCTGCCCGCCGACCAGCAGCGCCGCGAAGAACTGCCAGACGGAGATGTCGAACGCCTGCGAGGCCGTCTGCGCGACGATGTCGGTCGCGGTTAATTTCAGGTCGGTGATCTTGGCGAAGAGGTGGTTGACCATGCCGCGGTGCTCAAGCATCGCGCCCTTCGGCACGCCGGTCGAGCCGGAGGTGTAGATGACGTAGCTCAAGTCTTGCGCCGTGGCGGCGGGCGATAAGTTCTCGTCCGCGGTCTCTACGTTGATCAACTCGTCAATCACCAACACCTGCGGCCGTTCTTCCCAAGGCAAGCTCGACCGCCACGGGGCTTGCTCGTCGGCGAACTCTGCGGTGACGAGCATGATCGAGCTTTGACTCTGCCTGAGTAGCTGCGCGAGGCGCTGCGGCGGGTAGAAGGGATCGAGCGGCAGGTACGCGCCGCCCGCCTTGAAGACGCCGAGCATTGCCGTGAGGAGTTCCGCGCCGCGCCGCGCCAGGAGCGGCACGACGACGCCGGGGCCGACGCCAGCGGCCCTGAGCCTCCGCGCCACGCGATTCGCGTGCGTGTTCAGTTGCGCGTAGGTGAGCGACTGTCCCTCGAAGCGAACGGCCGCCGCGTCGGGCGTGCGCGCGACCTGCGCCTCGAAGAGTTGCGCGCAGGGCTGGTCGAGCGGGAACGAGCGGGCGGTCTGGTTGAAATCTGAGAGCACACGCTGGCGCTCGGCCGGCGTGAGCAGGCTAACGGTGTCGAGCGGGCGCGCGCGATCTGCGATGAAGGCGTCAACGACTTGCAGGAAGTGCTCGATGGCCTGCGCGCGCGCGGGCGCGTCGAACACGTCGCAGTTGAAGTCGAAGTTGAGCATCAGGCTGCCGGTCTGGCCGATGTCGTGCACCTGGAAGGCGAGGCTCTCGTTGGCGTGACCGGGGTGCAGCCAGCGCACCGTGGTCGGCACGCCTTCGACGACGGGCAGCGCCGTGTTGATGTAGTTGAACTCCACGTCGTAGGCCGGGCGGTTGAGCGGATTGCTGACCGGGTACTCGTGGTGGCGGAGCGTGCGGTAGAACTCGGAAACGACCTTCTTCTGCAACGTGGCGAACGTCTCGCCCTCTGCGACCTCGACGCGCAGCGGCAGGATGCGCGTGAACATGCCGATTGTTTCCAGAAAAGCTTTCGTGGCGCGGTTGTGGAACGGCGCGCCGAGCGCGATGCGGCGGCTGCCCGTCAGGCGGTAGAGGTACGCCGTCCAGACGGTGGCGAAGATATTGAAGAGCGTCGCGTCCGCCGAGACCATGAACAACTCTTTGTCGGCCGCGCGCGCCTTCAGTTTTTGTGTGCGCTCGTAACCTAGTTCGCGCGTGACGCGCTCAACTTTGGTCGTCTGCTTGAGCGCAGGCTTTCCGTAGAAGGAGAGCGGCTCAATCGGCTCGCTGAGCTTCTCGCGCCAGTAGGCTTCGGCCTGTCTGTAGCGCGGCGTCTGCTGCACGGCCTGCTCGTGCGCGAGGTAGGCGCTGAACTGCGGCAGCTCGTAACGCTCCGGCAACTGCCCGGCGAGCGACTGCCGGTAAAGATCGAAGGTGTGTCGTTCCAGCAGAATGATCGACCAAGCGTCCGCGATGATGTGGTGGATGTTGATAAACCAGGCGTACTCCTCTGCGCCCAGCTTGACGAGGGCGACGTTGAACAGACGCTCGGACAGATCGAACGGCACGCGCCCGCGCGCGAGCGCCCACTCGTCGAGCCGCGCCTGCGGGTCGGCCTCATTCGAGAAGTCGAGCCGCTCGATCTCGTAAGCGAACGGCGCGCGCACGCGCTGGTAGGGCACGCCGTCAACCTCTTCGATGACGGTGCGCAGCGCGTCACTACTGTCGAGGACTAGCTGAAACGCCCTTTGCAGGTGCTCGTGCTCGATGCGTTGCGCGATCTGCACCATGCAGATGTGGACGAAGAGCGCCGTGTCCGGGTTGAGCTTCTGCCCGGCCCAGAAGAGCCATTGATACTTGGTCAGGTTCGAGTCCTGCCCCGCCATGCGGTCGGCCGCGAAGACGACGGGCGCGGGTTGCGGCGACGCCGGGACGGGCGCGGTCGCCGCGAACTGCGGCAGTTGCGAGATGCGCTGGTCGGGATCGGCGACGATGCTCGTGACGAGCGCCTCGAAGTGCGCGAGCCAGCGCTCGACGGTCTGTGGCTCGAAGATGTCGGCGTTGTAGTTGCACTTCAACTGCATTTCGCCGCGCGCCTCGGTGATGTCGAGGTAGAGGTCGAGCGAGGGCGCGCTGGTGCTCGCGGCGCTCAGCCGCGCCTCCAGCCCGAAGAAGTCGGCCGTCGTGCCGTCGGAGTGGTTGAGGCTGACGCTGGCCGAGACGAACGAGGCGCGGCGCGGGTCGCGGCGCAGCGACACCTGCTTGAACAGGTTGGCGGCCGAGAAGTTCTGGTGCTCGTAAGCTTCGAGCACCTCTTTCTTTTCGGCAGCGAGGTAGGCCCGGACGGTCGGGTCGCCCACGAGCTTGCTTCGCAGGGCGAGCGCGCTGATGCGGTAGCCGACGGCGTCCCTTTGGCGCACCGACACGGGATCGGCCGCGTTGATGCCGACCACCACGTCGCCCTGCCCGGTGAGTTGGTGCAGGAGTAGGTTGTAGGCGGAGAGGAGGGCGACGAACAGCGTCGTGCGCTCCTGCTGGCACAGACTCTTCAGCCGGTTGCCGAGCGCGGCGTCAATCGTCCGGTAGCACTGCTCATTGCGGTAGGTCGGCAGGGGCGGCCGCGGGCGGTCAACCGGCAACTCCAAAATGGGGAACGTGTCGGAGAATTTTTGCAGCCAGTAATTTTCGGCGCGCTCCAACTCGCCGCGCTCGACGGTGCGCGCCTGCGGGCGGGACTGATCGCGGAGCGGGCGCGGCGGCGGCAACTCGGCCGGGCGGTGCTGGCAGTTGGCCGAGTAGAGCGCGGCTAACTCGTCGAGCATCACGCCCCAGGAGTGCCCGTCGGCGATGATGTGGTGGCTGGTGAGGAGCAGCGCGTGTTCCTGCGCGCCGAGGCGGGCGAGCGCGGCGCGGAACAGCGGCCCGCGCGCCATGTCGAAGGCGCGACTCATCTCCGCCTTGAACCACGCCTCGCTCGCGCGGGCGCGCTCCGCCTCCGGCAGGTGGTCGAACGCGACGAGCGGCACGTCGCACGCCATCGCCGTGTGCACCTCCTGCACGTCGCCGCGCGGGCTGAAGGATGATCTCAACGCGTCGTGCCGCTCGACCAGCGTCCGCACCGCCGCGCCGAGCGCCGCGACGTTCAACTCGCCGTGCAGGGTGAGCGTGACGGATTCGTTGTAGGCGGCCGAGACGTGGTCGCCGAGCTGCGTCAGTATCCAGAACTGCTTCTGCGCGTCGGTCAGCGGGAGGGTGTAGGCGATGTCTGAGACCGGCTCGGCGGATGCCACCGTCAACACAGTCGTCGTCTGCGCCGCCTCGCCGGGCCGCCGTTGGTAACGCTCGCGGAGCGCGTTGAGCCGGGGCAGGCTGGCGAGCACGTCCGCGGTGGGCACGCCGAAATCGATCAGGCAGCCGATCTCTGTGACGCCGATCTCGATCAGCTTGTCCACGATGGGCGCGCACGAGTCGGGCGTGCCGATGAGCGTGCCCGTGCGGCGGAAGCGTTCAAAGTGCCGGGCGGTGATGTACTCCACGTCCTCGTCCGCGACCTTGGCCAGATCAACCTTCGGGCCTTGCTTGTGTTGTTGCCGGGCCTGGAGGCCAATCGAGGCGCGCAGGTAGTTCTGCAACGCGGGGCGGGCCTGGCCGAGCGCCGTCTCAACGTCGTCGGCGAGGAAGGTGTGCAGGAGCAGCGTGACGCGCGCCGTCGCGGGGTCGTGCCCGTGCTCCGCGAGCGTGCGGTGGTAGAGCGTGATCTTCTCGGCCAACTCGTCGAGCGTCTGATCCTGTAGGTTCGTGAGGACGCCGCCGCCTAATTGGCCGGCCTTCAACACTGTCCCGTTGCTCGCGCCCGTCAGCCAGAAGGGCAACTCGCGCTGCATGGGCATGGGCGAAAGGCTCAAGCTGACCAGTTCGTTCTGCCCGTCGCGCAGTTGGATCGCCTCGCCGCGCCAGAGTTTTCTGACGACCTCGATGCCGTCGTCCATCACTTGCCGCCGGTTCGCGTAGGCGTCGGGCGCGAAGACGAAGTCGTTGGCGTGCCAGCCGGAGGCGAAGGAGATGCCGACGCGCCCGCGCGACAGGTTGTCAACGATTGACCACTCCTCGGCGACCCGGACGGGGTGGTGGAGCGGCAGGGCGACGCTGCCCGCGCGTATCTGCACGCGCCGCGTCTCGCGGGCGAGGGCCGCGGCGAGCACGGACGGGTTCGGCGAGAATCCGCCGTAAGCGTAGAAATGGCGTTCGGGCAACCACACGGCTGTGAAATCGTGCTCGTCGGCGAACTGCGCGCCTTTGAATAAGAGATCGTATTTGTTCTGATCGAACTCTGCTTGATAGCTGCCGAAATAATAGAGGCTGAATTGAATGCTGGTATTGACCGGGCGGGCGGGCGCGTCCTTTGCCGCCGCGTTGTCCGAGACGCGCGCCGCCGCGAAGGTGGGCGGGGGCACTGCGACGGCGCTCCCGCGCGCGTCGCGTGCGGCGGGCGCGGGAGCTTGAAGATTGGCGACTTGTGCGCTCGCGCCGGCCGCCCCGTTGTCGGGGGCGGCCGGCGGGCGCGCGTCCTGCGGCGGCGCGGAGTGCTCTGCGCGCGTGCGCGGCGCGGGCGGGCCCTCAGTGGGCGCGTCCGGCGGCCCTTCGGGCAGGAAGCCGCCGGCCCGCGTCTGCTCGATGCTCTTCTTGACGGCGCGGATGATGAAGTCCACGTCCTCGTCCGTGTGCGCGACGGAGAGGAAGCAGTTGCGCCCCTCCCAGACGAAGACGCCGTTGGCGACGAGGTGGTAGTAGAAGATGTCCACGTACTTGAACTCGCGCCCGGTCAGCAGGCGGAACAGCGAGCCGTAGTTGACCGCGCGGATCGGCACGCCCTCCTGCTCGAAGTAAGCGTCCAACTCGGCCACGAGCCGCGCCGTGCGTTTGTTGAGTTCGCCCAGCAACTCGACGCCGTTATCGCGCAGGCGCGTGAGGACGGCGTGGGCGACGGCCATGGTGAGCGGGTGTTTGAAGAACGCCCCGGCGAAGAGCGTCTTCTCGGCGCGCGGGTAAGAGGCGTCGCCGTAATCCCACATGCCGCCGTCGAAGGCGTCCATGAAGGCGGACTTGCCCGCCACGACGCCCATCGGCAGCCCGCTGCCGATCACCTTCCCGTAGATAGCCAGATCGGCCTGGATGCCGAACCAAGCCTGCGCGCCGCCGGGGTGGATGCGGAAGCCCGTCACCATCTCGTCGAAGATGAGGGCCGCGCCCGTCTTCTCGGTGATGCGGCGCAACTCCTTCAGGAAGGCTTGCGGCTGTATGTCGGGGCGGCGGCTCTGCACCGGCTCGACCAGCACGCAGGCCAACTCGTGCCCGCGCTCTTCCAGCACCGCCAGCGACTGCGGGTTGTCCCAGTCGAGCACCAGCGTGTCTTCGACCGCCAGCGGCAGGACGCCGGGCGCGACCGGCACGGAGCGGCGCTCGCCGCCGACGTTCGTCGGGCGCGCGAGCGTGAAGTCCGACCAGCCGTGGTAAGCGCCCGCGAAGGTGGCGATCTTGTTGCGGCGCGTCACCGTGCGGGCGATGCGCAGCGCGCCCATCACGGCCTCCGTGCCGGAGTTGCACATGTTGACCCGCTCCAACCCTGACAACTCGCAGATCAACCGGGCGACCTCGCCCGCCAGCCGCGACTGCGGCCCGAGTTCGATACCAAGTTTAAGTTGCCGCGCGAGCGCCTCGGTGACGAACTCCGGCGAGTGGCCGAAGAGGTGGAGGCCGAAGCCCATCGTGATGTCCACGTACTCGTTGCCGTCCACGTCCCAGAAGCGCGAGCCTTGCGAACGCTGGGCGACGAGTTGATAGACCATCTCCTTCCAGGGCAGGCGGAAGCCCGCGGAGACGCGGCTGTCGGCCAGGTAGGGCCGGTAGGCTTGCGTCAGGCGTTTCGACTCGCGCGTGCGCGCGGTGTACTCCTCGATGAGCGCGGCCAGGTGTTTCTGCTGGTGCGGCGTCAGCCCGCCCGCGCTTTTGTCAATCGGCTGGTAAGGGTTGTAAACCTCCGGCTTGACGTTGCGCGTGCTGTGGGGCGTGGCGGGCGGCGTGGCGGCACTGGTCTGCGGCGCGGCGGCCGGCGCGCTTGCGGGTTGCGCGCGCGGGGCCGGCGGCGCGGTCACGACCTGCATATCGTGCGTGGCGGACGGCGCGGGGGACTTCGGCGCGGCCGGAGCCGGTGGCGTGACGCGCAGCAGTTCCAACTGCTGCGCCATCACCTGTAGCTGCTGCGCCATGATCTGTTCCAGCACGGAAGCGGGTGCGCCCGCCTCGTCGAAGCCGTTACCGCCGCTCGCTTGCGTCACCGCCTGCGGCATCATCGCCTGCGGCACAGCTTGCGCGACCGGCACGCTGTAGAGCGGCTCCGGCCTCTGCGCCTCACGGGTCGGCGGCGCGACCCGCTCCGGCGGCGGGGCGAAGCTTGCGACCGGCGGCGGCGGCGGCGGCTGCGCGGGCAGTGGCGGAGGCGGCGGTGAGGCTGCCGCTTCGTAACTCACAGTAGGCTGAGCCGGCGCGGCGGTTTCCTGCGCGGCGTCAGCCGCCGCCTCCGCGCCGCCGAGCGCGGCGTCGGGCGGCAACACCTGATCGAGGTAGTTCGCCACCGCGTCGAGCGTGTCGAGTTCTTCGAGTAGCTGCACGACCGACAGCCGCACGTCCAGACGTTCCTGTATGGCCTGGGTGGCCTGTATGAGCAGCAGCGAGTCTATGCCGGCCTCGATGTACTTGGCCTGCATGTTCACGTGCTCTGGGGCGATGCCGGTCAGGGTGTGGACTATGCCTTTGAGCACGCCCGCGATCTTTTCCTTACGCTCCGACTCCATTACGGTGTCTGCCAGCATTGTCGTCATAAAAAACGCCTCCTCATCTCGGATGGCTTGATGAGAGTTGCTCCTCGTCTTGAATTGATCAGGGAAGATGTCTTGCTAAGTCTGTAGGCTTCAGGGTTGCCGCTTGCGCCGCAAGACCTCTAACTGCTGGGTCATGAGCCGCAGTTGTTCGGTGATGATTCGCTGCCGGGCGGCGCTCGCATGCGCGTGTGCGCCCGTGCCGTTGCCGTTCGCCGCGGCGTGTGCGGCGGCGGCGGGCGGCGGCGGCGCGACGGCGGGCGCGACCGGTCGGGTCGGCCAGCGCTCTGTCGTCACGACCGCCGCCCCGACGCCCGTCGCGCCGGCAGGCCCTTCTTCTGCCGCCGGCCCGTCGTGTGCGTCCGCGTGCGCGCGTGCGTCAACGACGGCCGGGGCAGCTTCCTGCCGGCGCGGTCGGGCGGTGTTGGGTTCTGCCCGGCCGAGCCAATAGCGATGTCGCTCGAACGGGTAGGTGGGCAGGGTGAGGCGCTGGCGGCGGCGACCGCCGTGCAAGCCTTGCCAGTTCAGGCTGACGCCCGTGAGCCAGAGCCGGCCCGCGGCCAGCAGCAGCGCCTCATAATCGGAATCGTTGCAGTTGTGATGGGGCAGCGAGCTAACCGTGACCGGCGCTTCGTTCGCCGCGGCGTTGCGCTTTGCGAGCGTGCGCAGTGTTTGACCCGGCCCGATTTCTAGTAAGACGCGGTTCGGCTCTCTGCTTAGTTCGTTCAAGCCGGCGGCGAAGCGCACGGTCGCGCGCATGTGCCGCCCCCAGTAGCGCGGGTCGGTCGCCTCGGCCGCGGTGATCCAAGTGCCCGTGACGTTGGAGACGTAAGGGATTTGCGGCGGGTTGAGTTTGATGCGCTTGACGTGCTCGACGAACGGTTCGACCGCCGCCGCCATCATCTCGGAATGGAAGGCGTGCGACGTAGCAAGGCGGCGGCTCGATAAGCCTTCCGCGCCCAGCCGCTGCTCCAATGCGACGACCGCCTCTTCCGCGCCGGCCACGACGCAGAGACCGGGCGCGTTCACGGCCGCCAGCGAGAGTTCATAATCGGCTAGTCGGCCTGCTACCGTATCTTCTCCAAGCGGCACGGCCAGCATCACGCCCGCCGGCAACTGCTGCATCAGCCGCGCGCGCGCCGCAACAAGCGCGAGTGCGTCCGCCAGCGACAACACGCCCGATAGACACGCGGCGACGTACTCGCCCAGGCTGTGCCCGATCATCGCCGCGGGGCGCACGCCCCACGTCTGCCACAGCCGCGCCAGCGCGTACTCCAGGACGAACAGCGCCGGCTGCGTCCAGCCCGTCTGATTCAGTTGCGCGCGCGCCGTCTCGGCCGCCTCCGCGCGCGGGTACATCACGGCGCGCAGGTCGCCGCCCAGGTGCGCGCCGAGCAACTCCGCGCACTCGTCCACGGTCGCGCGGAACGCGGCTTCGTGCTCGTACAGTTCCAAACCCATGTTGACGTACTGCGAACCCTGCCCCGAAAACATGAAGACGACGGAGCGCGCCCCGCCCGCCTGCTCCGCGGTGAACAGGCGGCGCGCGTCACCTGCCTCCAACGTGCCGAGGGCGTCCTCGCTGCTGCGGCAGACGAACATGCGGCGGTGATTAAACGCGCGGCGGCCGGTCTGCAAGGTGTAGGCGGCGTCGGCCAGATCAAGATCGGGATTTTGTCGCAGGTGCGCGGCGAGGTTCGCCGTGGTCGCGTCGAGCGCCGTCGGCGTCTTGGCCGAGAGCACGAACAGTTGCCAGGGGGCGGTGGCGTCAGTCTGCGTCTGCTCCGGCGCTTCTTCGAGGACGACGTGCGCATTCGTGCCGCCGATGCCGAAGGAACTGACGCCCGCGCGCCGCGGCGTGCCGTTCGTCGCCCACTCGCTGAGTTGCGCGTTGACGTAGAAGGGGCTGTTGGCGAAATCAATCTTCGGGTTGGGCTGCTCGTAGTGCAGGCTGGGCGGCAGCAGCCGGTGCTTCAAGGCGAGCACGGTCTTAATCAGACCGGCCACGCCCGCCGCCGCGTCCAGATGCCCGATGTTCGACTTGACCGAGCCGAGCGCGCAGTAGTTGTTCCGCTTCGTGGTCTGGCGGAAGGCGCGCGTCAAAGCCGCCACCTCAATCGGGTCGCCCAAGGCCGTCGCCGTGCCGTGCGCCTCGACGTAGCTGACGCTGTCCGCCTCGACGCCCGCGACCGCCAGCGCCTCGGCGATCACGGCCGCCTGGCCCTCGACGCTCGGCGCGGTGTAGCCGACTTTCACCGAGCCGTCGTTGTTGAGCGCCGAGCCGCGGATGACGGCGTGGACACAGTCGCCGTCGGCGAGCGCGTCCGCGAGTCGCTTCAGGACGACCACGCCGACGCCGCTGCCGCTGATCGTGCCCTGCGCCCTGGCGTCGAAGGTGCGGCAGTGGCCGTCGGGCGAGCTGATGTTGCCCTCCTGGTAAAAGTAGCCGGACTTCTGCGGCAGCCTGATCGAAGCGCCGCCCGCCAGCGCCATGTCGCACTCGCCGCTCAGCAGACTCTGGCAGGCGAGGTGCACCGCCACGAGCGACGTGGAGCAGGTGGTCTGCACGGCCACGCTCGGCCCCTTCAGGTTCAGCTTGTAGGAGACGCGCGTCGGCAGGTGATCCTTGTCGTTGCCGATCAGGAGTTGAAAGCGGCTCGTCTTTTTGAACAACTCGCGCTCCGCGAACAACTGCAACAGGTAGGTGCTCATGCTGACGCCGGCATAGACGCCGATGGCCCCGCGATACGTCTCTGCGTCGTAGCCCGCCGACTCAAGCGCCGTCCACGCACATTCGAGGAAGAGGCGCTGCTGCGGGTCCATGATCTCGGCCTCGCGCGGCGTGTAGCCGAAGAACGCGGCGTCGAACAACTCCACGTCTTCCAGCACCGAGGCCGCGTTCACGTAGTTCGGCTGTCGCGCCGCTGCCGTCTGGCCCGCCGCCGCGATCTCTTCGTCCGAGAGACGGTGGATCGTCTCCACGCCATCGCGGAGGTTCTGCCAGAACTCCGCGACGGTGCGCGCCTGCGGGAAGCGCCCGGCGAGGCCGATGATGGCGATGGCCGAGTCGGTCTGTGTCTCGTCGTTGACGGGGAAAGTCATGAGGTTTACCTGACTGCTGTTTGACTACTCAGCCGCGCGCTGAGTCCTTCTGCTTCTCTGCTGCTGCGCCAACCTGCGCCGCGTCTCCGTGCGTTGCCGGCTCTGCTCCAGGGCGGGCTGCTCGGCGTCCGCACCGCTCAGGTACGCGGCCAGGGCGCTCACGGTCGGGTACTGGAACAATTCGGTCATGAGGATGTCGCGCCGGAACGTCTCCTGCAACTCCCTGTGAATCCTGAGCACGAGCAGCGAGTGGCCGCCCAAGTCGAAGAAGTTGTCGTTGACGCCCACCTGCTCGACCTGCAACACGCGCCGCCAGATGTCGGCCACCGTCTGCTCAACCTCCGTGCGCGGCGCGACGTAAGGCGTCTCCACCTGCGGCTGAAGCGACGCCGTCGTCGGCAGCGACTTGAGATCGAGCTTGCCGTTCGGCGTGCGCGGCAGCTTGTCTAATATGACGAAGCTGCTCGGCAGCATGTACTCCGGCAACTGCGCCTTGAGCGCGCCGCGCAACTCGCTCGGACTGAGCGCCGCCGTGCTCTCCCGCGGCACGACGTAAGCGACCAGACGCTTCTCGCCGTCCTCGCCCGCGCGCGCGACGACGGCCGCCTCGCGCACCTGCGCCTGCCTCGTCAGCGCCGCTTCAATCTCGCCCAACTCGATGCGGTAGCCGCGCAGCTTGAGTTGATTGTCCGCCCGCCCCAGAAACTCTATCTGGCCGTCAGGCAAGTGCCGCCCTATGTCCCCCGTTCGATAGAGTCGTCCGCCGCCTGTCGTGCTGAACGGGTCGGGCACGAAGCGCGCCGCCGTCAAGTCCGGGCGTCGCAGGTAGCCCCGCGCCAGCCCCGCCCCGCCGATGTAGAGTTCGCCCGCCACGCCGATTGGCAACGGCTGCATCTGCGCGTCCAACACATAAACCTGCACGTTGCCTATAGGCCGCCCGATCACGATGCCCTCTACGCCGCTCACGCAATGCCAATGCGTCGCGTCAATCGCCGCCTCTGTCGGGCCGTACAAGTTGTGCAGTTCCACCCACGGCAACAACTCCTCACACCGTTGCCGCAGCGCCGGCCCGAACGCCTCGCCGCCGCACCACAGGTGCTTCAACGTCCGGCACTCGCCGAACCCTGCTTCGCCCACTACGACTTGCAGCATCGACGGCACTAACTGCAACGTCGTGATTCGCTGCGCCTGTATGGCCCGCACTAGATAACCGGGATCAGACTGCCCGCCCGCGCGCGCCAAGACCACCGCCGCCCCGCCCAGCCACGGCGCGAACAACTCCCAAATCGAGGCGTCGAACGACACCGCCGTCTTCTGCAACACCCGGTCGCCTGTACCGAGCGGATAATTAGCGTGCATCCAGAGCAGGCGGTTGGCGATGCCGGCGTGTGTCATCTCCACGCCTTTGGGTCTGCCCGTCGAGCCGGACGTGTAGATGACGTAGGCCAGATTGGCGGCCGACACTCGACTCACAACGGTGGTGCTCTGTTCATGCGTCCATGCTGCGTCCGCCGCGTCCAGGTACAGCACTTTGGTCGCGCCGGTGGGCAACTCCGCGGCCAAGTCACGCGTGGTCAGCAGCAGGGGCGCGGCCGAGTCGGCGAGCATGAACGCAAGGCGTTCCTGCGGGTACTGCGGGTCGAGCGGCAGGTACGCGCCCCCGGCTTTCAGGACGGCCAAGAGCGCGACGACCAGTTCAACCGAGCGGTCAACGCATAACCCGACGCGCACTTCCGGGCCGACGCCGAGCCGCCGCAGGTAGCGGGCGAGTTGGTTGGCGCGTGCGTCCAGTTCGGCGTAGGTGAGGTGCGTGTCTTCTGAGATGAGCGCAGGGGCAGCGGGCGTGCGCGCCGCTTGTTGAGCGAACAACTCGTGCAGGCAGTGCACCGTCCCGTAATCCGCCGCCGTCCGGTTGAACTCCGCAACAACTTGCTCACGTTCCTGGGTTGCTAGCAGGCTCGTGGCGTCGTGCCGGGCGTGCGGGTCGGCGGCGATGGCGTGGAGGGCGCGGAGGTAGTAGCCGGCGATGGCTTCGACCTGTGCCGGGCGCAGTTGGCGCGCGTTGAAGAACAGCGTGAGGAAGACGTGCTGCGTGACCGGGTTGACGTTGAAGGAGGCGTCGAGGGTGTAATCGAGTTCCTCCACCATCCGTGTGTCGGGCGACAAGACTGCTACGTCGCCGGAGCGCAGCACGCCGTCGAGCGCGTGGAAATGCACGTAGTTGAAGAGCGTCTCGAAGAGCGGTCGCCCGCCGAACCTCTTTTGCAGAGCGAAGAGCGGGAAGCGGCGGTGCGGCAGCAGTTCCAACTCCGCCTCGAACGCCTGCCGGCTCAACTCGGCCCAAGTGCTGCCGTGCGTCAGTTGCAACCGCAGCGGCAGGCTGTTGAGGAAGAGACCGCGCACGCGCTCGCCGTCGAGTTCTTCGCTGCGGCCGTTGGTGACGATGCCGGTGGTGATGTCGTCCTGTCCGCCGAGCAGGCTCATCACCTTCAGGTGCGCGGCCAGGAGCACGCTCTTGAGCGGCAGGCTCAAAGCCCGCGCGACGCGGTGCAGCGCGCCCGACAGTTCCGGGGCGCTGCGCACGGGCAGTTGGCGCAGGTGCGCGCCCGCGTCGTCCACCAGAGCAGACTTGGGCCAGCGCGGCACTTCGAGCAATGTGCTGTCCGTCAGCTTCTCGTCCCAGTAACGCTGCGCGGCGGGCGACCGCATCGCCTGCCGCTCAAGCGCCACGTAGTCGCGGAAGGTGGCGGCCGGCGGCGGCTCGACCGGCGCGGGGTCGCTGCGCAGGAGCGCGAAGTAGCGTGTGAAGATTTCCGCCAGCGTGGAGTTCAAACTCCAGCCGTCGAAGATCGCGTGGCATTCGGTGAGCGAGAACTGGAACGAGTCGTCCGTGCGCCGGTGGAGGTGGAAGCGGAGCAGGGGCGCGCGGCTCAGGTCGAAATGGTTGCGCCGCTCCTCTGCGACGAAGGCGTCGAGCGCCTCGTCCTGCTCGGCGGTCGTCAGGTGGCGCAGGTCGTGGACGGCGATGGGCAGCGTCGCCGTCTCGTGCACGAGTTGCAGCGGCTCGCTGTAGGTCGTCAAGTCGAACGACGTGCGCAAGACGGGATGGCGCGCGACGACCGTCTGTGTGGCGGCGGCGAACAGTTCCGCGTCGAAGCGCGCGCGCAAGTGCCAACTGTTGATGTTGTGATAGACGGCGGAATCGGGCCTGAGCGCCATGTGATAGACCATGCCTGCTTGCAGCATCGTCAACGGGTAAGCGTCCGCGAGATCGGCGGGCAGGCGCACACGATCCTCCGCGGCGACGAGGCTGAAAGGCGTGCTGGCGGGAGCAACGCCGCCGCCGTCGCCGGGCGCGGCGTTGGCTATCTCTTGGGCCAGTTCGGCAATCGTCTGATGACGGAAAAGCTGTTGGAGCGAGAAGTCCAGGCCGCGCTCTTTGGCCAAGGCGAGAATGCGGACGCTGCGGATCGAGTCGCCGCCCAACTCGAAGAAGTTGTCTTCGACACCCACTCGCTCAAGCCCCAACACCTCGGCCCAGATGTCAGCGAGCGTCGCCTCGACCGGCGTGCGCGGGGTGACGTAGGCATCGGCCAACTCGGGCCGGGCCGGCTCAGGCGCGGGCAGCGAGCGCCGATCAACTTTGCCGTGCGCCGTCAGCGGCAGCGCGTCCAGTTGCACGAACGCCCCAGGGATCATGTGCTCCGGCAATTTCGTTTCCAGATGCCGGCGCAGCTCGCTCGTCGTCGGCGCTTGACCTGTTGCGCAGATCACGTAGGCCACCAGCCGCTGCTCACCCGCCTCGTCGGCGCGCGCCAGGACGACCGCCTCGCCGACCGCCGGGTGCTCCGTGAGCGCCGCCTCGATCTCGCCCAACTCGATGCGGAAGCCCCTGATCTTCACCTGCTCGTCGCAGCGGCCGAGGTATTCCAGCTCGCCGTCGGCGCGGCGGCGCGCGAGGTCGCCCGTGCGGTAGAGCCGCGCGCCCGGCTCGGCTGAGAACGGATCGGGGATGAAGCGCACGGCCGTCAACTCCGCGCGCCCCAGGTAGCCGCGCGCCAGGCCAGCGCCGCCGACGTACAACTCGCCCGCCACGCCGACGGGCACGGGTTCGAGGTGCTCGTCCAGCACGTAAAGTTGCAAGTCTGGAATCGGGCCGCCGATGACGCTGCCCCCGTCGAGATCGGCGCTCCGCAGCGGGCGGTAGGTGACGTGGACGGTCGTCTCCGTGATGCCGTACATGTTGACCAGTTGCGGGCGCTCGTCGCCGTGGCGCGCGAACCAGCCGCGCAGCGCCGACAACTCCAACGCCTCGCCGCCGAAGATGACCAGCCGCAGCGACAATGCCGCGCCCGCGCCCGCCGCTTCGTCCACGCGCAGCAGTTGGCGGAAAGCCGACGGCGTCTGGTTGAGCACGGTCACGCGCTCGCGGGCTAACAACTCGTGGAAGGCCGCTGGCTCGCGGCTGATGAGATAAGGCACGACGACCAGCCGCCCGCCGCAGAGCAGTGCGCCCCACAGTTCCCACACGGAGAAGTCGAAGGCGTAAGAGTGGAAGAGTGTCCACGTGTCTTGCTGACCGAAGCCGAACCAGGCTGCGGTGGCGGCGAAGAGCCGCGCCACGTTGGCGTGCGTGACGAGCACGCCCTTGGGCCGCCCCGTCGAGCCGGACGTGTAGATCACGTAAGCGAGATTGTCGGCCGTGGCGCGCGGGACTGCCGACGCACTGCCCTGCTCGGCCGCGTCCGGCCACGGCTCGTCGAGACAGAGCACGCGCGCACGCTGGGGCGGCAGGCGCGGGAGAAATTGCCGCTCGGTGAGCAGCACCGGGGCGGCGCTGTCTGCGAGCATGAAGTCGAGCCGCTCGGCCGGGTACTGCGGGTCGAGCGGCAGATACGCGCCGCCGGCTTTCAGGATGGCGAGCAGCGCGACGACTAGTTCGCTGCTGCGCTCCAACAGCACGCCCACCAGCACGTCGGGGCCGACGCCGCAGCACCGCAGTTGCCGCGCGAGTCGTTCGGCGCGCTCGTTCAACTCGGCGTAAGTCAGCGTCTCCTGCTCGTAGCTGACGGCCGCGGCGTCGGGCGTGCGCGCCGCCTGCGCGGCGAACAGTTCGTGCAGCAGTTCGGGCCGGGCGTAGTTCACGTGCCGGTCAGCGCGGCCGGCGGTTAACAACTGTTGCCGCTCGTCGGCTGACAGCAGAGGCAAAGTTGAGAGGCGCGCTGACGGGTTGTGCGCGATGCCGGCGAGCAGGTTCTGGAAGTGGCGGGCCAGGCGTTTGATCGTCGCGGCGTCGAACAGATCGGTGTTGTACTCGAAGACGCCCGCGAGGCCCTGCGGCATCTCTTCCATCAGCAGGTTCAGATCGAACTTGGCGGTGCGCCCGGCGACCGCCTGCGGGCTGAGGCGCAGGCCCGGCAGCGCCAGCGGCGAGCGCGGAACGTTCTGGAAGCTGAAGACCACCTGGAAGAGCGGCGTGTGGCTCAGGTCGCGCTCCGGCTGCAACTCTTCGACGAGTTTCTCGAACGGCACGTCCTGGTGCGCGTAGGCGTCCAGCGTCACCGTGCGCACGCGGCGCAGCAACTCGGTAAAGGAGGGATCGCCCGCGAGGTCTGTGCGGAGCGCGAGCGTGTTGACGAAGAAGCCGATCAGGTCTTCGATCTCGGCCCGGTTGCGCCCGGCGATGGGCGTGCCCACGACTACGTCCTGCTGGCGCGCGTAACGCGCGAGCAGCGCCTTGAAGGCCGCGAGCAGCGTCATGAAGAGCGTCGCGCCCTCGCGCCGACCCAACTCTTTCAGCCGCTCGCTCAACTCGCGCGGCAGCGTGAAGGACTCGACCGCGCCGTTATAGGTCTGCACCTGCGGGCGCGGCCGGTCGGTCGGCAACTCCAGCCTGTGCAGACCGCTCAGTTGTCGCCGCCAGTAATCGAGTTGCGTCGCCAGCACCTCGCCCTGCAACCACTCGCGCTGCCACACGGCGAAGTCCGCGTACTGCAACTTGAGCGGCGCGAGCGGCGACGGACGACCCGCCGCGTAAGACTCGTAGAGCGCGGCCACCTCGCGTATAAGCACGGCCGTTGACCACGCGTCGCTGACGATGTGGTGCATGACCAGGAGCACGATCTGCTCGGCCGCACCCAGCCGCACGAGGCAGGCGCGCAGCGGTGGCCCCTGCACGAGATCGAAGGGGCGGCGAGCCTCGGCCGCAATCAGGCGCTCGGCTTCGGCGGCGCGCTCGACGGGCGGCAACTCGCTCAGGTCGAAGACCGGCAGCGGCACTTCACGCGCGGGCGCGACGCGCTGCACGGGCTGGCCCGCGTCGAGCGCGAAGGTCGTGCGCAGAGACTCGTGCCGGCGGACGACCTCGTTGAGCGTCTGCCTGAGCGCCGCGACGTTTAATTGGCCTTCAAAGCGCACCGCGCTCGGCAGGTTATAGACGGGGCTGGCGGGATCGAACTGGTGCAGAAACCAGAGCCGCTGCTGCGCGAACGAGAGCGGCACAGCGCCGTCCCGCGCGCGCGGCGCTAAGACTTGCGCCTCGGGCAGCGCCAGCCCTTCGTCCGCGAGCAGGGCGTCAAGCAGATCGAGTTCTTCCGCCGAGAGGGCGGTCGTGGTCGAATGCTCTTGTGCGTTCTTCATGGCTTATGCGCGCGGCGACGTTTGCTTGGCTTGCAGGGCCTCGCGCCGTTCTTCCGGCGACATGGCTTTAATCTTCTGCACCATGCGGGCGATCTTCTCGACCTGGCCGGGCCGCGGCTCGGCGGCGATCAATGCTTGCGCCAACTCGGCCACCGTCGGCGCTTCAAACAGGACGCGGAGCGGCAACTCCAGCCGGAACGTATCGCGCAGCCGCGAGATGATCCTCGTGGCCAGGAGCGAATGGCCGCCCAACTCGAAGAAGTTGTCCGCGACGCCGACGCGCTCAAGCCCCAGCACCTCGGCCCAGATGCCCGCGACCGTCTCTTCCAGCGCGGTGCGCGGCGCGACGAACTCTCGGCCGCCGCCCGGCTCACGCCCCGGCGCGGGCAGCGCGCGCAGATCGATCTTGCCGTTGCGCGTCAGCGGCAAAGCGTCCATTAGGACGAACGCGGCCGGCATCATGTAGGCCGGCAGACGCGGGCGCAGGCGTGTGCGCAACTCTTCGACGCTCAACGCATCGCCCGTCGGCACGACGTAAGCCACGAGCGTCTTGTCGTGCCCCGCGTCCGCGCGCGCCACGACGACCGCTTCGCGCACGCCCGCCTGTTCGGTCAGCACCGTCTCGATCTCTTCCAACTCGATCCGGTAGCCGCGAATCTTCACCTGCCGATCCACGCGCCCCAGGCATTCGAGTTGACCGTCCGGCAGGTAGCGCCCCAGGTCGCCAGTGCGGTAGAGCCGCGCCCCGGCCTCCGTGCTGTGCGGGTGCGGGATGAACCTCTCGGCCGTCAGGTCGGGGCGCTTCAGGTAGCCGCGCGCCAGCCCTACGCCGCCGATGTACAACTCGCCGACGACGCCGACCGGCACGGGCTGAAACTCGGCGTCAAGGACGTACATCTGCGTGTTATCAACGGGCCGGCCGATGGGCACGACGCCCGCGGTCGCCGGCTCGTCGGCGTGCACTTCGTAGACGCAGCAGCCCACGACCGTCTCCGTCGGGCCGTACTCGTTGATGAGCCGCGTCGCAGGGGCGTGCGCGCGCCAGAAGGCGAGTTGCTCGTAGCGCAGGGACTCGCCGCCGATGACGAGCGCGCGCGCGGCCTCGGCCGCCGCCGTGGCCGGCAATAGTTGTTCAAGCACCTGCAAGTGCGCGGGCGTGATCTTGAGCAGGCTGAAGTTGCCGCCGGCAGCGAGCGTCGCGTTGAGCGCGTCGAGTTCCTGGTTCTCCGGCAGCAGCACGACTGTCTCCCCGGCCATGAGCGGCGAGAAGAGGCTGGTGACAGTCAGGTCGAAGCCGATGGACGACTGCACGGCCGCGCCGCGCCCCTTGCCGTCGTAATAACGCTTGAGACACCAGTGCAGGTAATGCGCCAGACCGCGATGCGTGATCATCACGCCCTTCGGCGTGCCCGTCGAGCCGGAGGTATAAATCACGTAAGCAAGGTTGTCGCCCGTAACCGCGCGCGCAGGCGGCGCGTCGCCCGCTTGCTCGTCCTCTGCCAGCGGCGCGTCCAGCAACAACTGCGGCACGCGGGCCGGCAGGAGCGGCGCGCGGCGAGTCTCGGTCAGCACGAGGCTGACCTGCGCGTCGTCAATCACGGCCGCCAGACGCTCCGGCGGGTGACTCGCGTCGAGCGGTAGATAAGCGCCGCCGGCCTTCAGCACGCCGAGCAGTCCCACGACCATCTCAATCGAGCGTTCCAAGAGGATGCCGACCAGCACGTCGGGGCCGACGCCGCGTTGACGGAGTTGGCGCGCGAGCCGTTCGGCGCGCTCGTCTAACGCGCGGTAAGTGATCTCTTGCGCGCCGCAGACGAGGGCCGGCGCGGCGGGCGTGCGCGCGGCCTGCGCCGCGAACAGTTGGTGGACGTAGGCGTTCGCGGGATAGTCCGCGCGTGTGTCGTTCCACGCGACGAGCGCCTGCGCGCGTTCCGTTTCGGTCAACAGCGGCAGTGCCGCGAGCCGCCGTTCGGGACTGGCCGCGACGGCGCGCAACAGGCTCGTGAAGTGCGCGGCCATGCGCGCGGCAGTGTCGGCGGCGAACAGATCGGTGTTGTAGCTCAGCTTGAAGGCGAGGCCGGCCGGACTCTCATTCATAAAGAGCGACAGGTCGAACTTCTCCGCCCCGCTCACAACCGGCTCGCCGCGCAGCTCCAACCCCGGCACACTAAGCGCCGTCCCCGGCATCGTCTGCCCGGTAAACAGCACCTGGAACAGCGGCGTGTGGTTCAAGCTGCGCTCAGGCTGCAAGGCTTCGACCACGGCCTCGAAGGGCACGTCCTGATGCGCGTAAGCGGCCAGCGTCACCTCGCGTACCTGCCGCAGTAAGGTGCGGAAGTCGGCGCGAGAGTCAATCTCGGTGCGTAGGACAAGCGTGTTGACGAAGAAGCCGATCAGCGGCTCGACCTCTAGCTGCGTGCGCCCCGCGATGGGCGTGCCCACCGCGATGTCGGACTGGCCTGTGTAGCGACTCAGCAGCACCTTGAACGCCGCCAACACAGTCATGAACAGCGTTGTTCCTTCGCGCTGGCTCAAGGACTGCAACTCTGTGCTGACCTCTGCTGGGACACTGAACGCGACGCTCGCGCCGCTGAACGTCTGCACCTGCGGGCGCGGGTAGTCCGTCGGCAATTCCAGAACGGGCACGTCCGCTAACTGCTCGCGCCAGTAACTGAGTTGGCTCTCTAATGCTTCATCCCGCAGCCACTCGCGCTGCCATACGGCGTAGTCGGCGTATTGAATCGCCAACTCCGGCAGCGGTGACGCCTGCCCCTGCGTGTACGCCTCGTACAGCGCGGCGACTTCGCGCACCAGCACGCCCGTTGACCAGCCGTCGGAGATGATGTGGTGCATCGTCAACAAGAGCACGTGCTCGTCGGCGTTCAGCCGTAGCAACGTCACACGCAGTAGCGGCCCCGCCGCCAGGTCGAAAGGTCGCCGCGCTTCTGCGCTGACGAGCCGCGCGGCTGCCTGCTCGCGCTCAGTCTCTGCCAAGTGATCGAGTTCAACTATCGTCAGCGGCAACTCGCCCGGTGCGGCGACGACTTGCGCCGGCTCGCCCTCGATGGTGACGAAGGTGGTGCGCAGTGATTCATGCCGCCGCACCACTTCGTTGAGCGCGTCTGTCAGCGCGGCGACATCGAGCACGCCCGCGAGGCGCACGGCGGCGGTGAGGTTATAGGCGGCGCTCCCCGGCGTCAGTTGATCCAGGAACCAGAGCCGCTGTTGCGCGAACGAGAGCGGCAGCGCACGGTCGCGCGCGACGGGCGCAAGCGGCGGCACTTCCCGCCCCGCGCCCGCGTGCCGCGCCCGCTCGATCTCGGCCGCTAGGCCGGCGACAGTCGGCGACTCGAACAGCATGCGCAGCGGGAGTTCGATGGCGAAGGTCTCGCGCACGCGCGCGACGACCTGCGTGGCGAGGAGCGAGTGCCCGCCCAACTCGAAGAAGTTGTCGTGGATGCCGACGGGCGCGACGGAGAGCACGTCGGCCCAGATGCCGGCCAGTAACTCTTCGACCGGCGTGCGCGGCGCGGCGTAAGTTTCCGCCAGCGCGGGCGAGGCGGCGGCCGGCGCGGGCAGAGCCTGCCGGTTGATCTTGCCGTTGGGCAGCAAAGGCAGCTCGTCGAGCAGGACGAACGATGTCGGGATCATGTAGTCGGGCAGCCACTCCGTCAGGTGCGAGCGCAAGTCGGCTGGCGTAAGCGGCCGTCGCAGTCCGTGCGCCGTCAATTGCGCGGCCGCCGGCTGCCGTGCCTGCTCAGTTTGCGGCGTTGCGCTCTTGGTGAAACTGACAGCATAGACGTTGTAGAGACCCGTGCCCGCGAGCGCCGGGTCTTGCTCGACCACCACATCGAAGCCGTGCTGTTGCAATAGCCCTTCGATCTGCGCCAAGCGCCCGCCGATGTCGTGTACTTCGAGGACGATCTGTTTGATCTTGGCCCAGTCCTCCGCCCTGACGCCGTTCAGCACGTCCAACTCACTCTTCTCGACATCAATCTTCAGCAGATCAATCTGCGCGACGCCTTCGTCTTCGATCACGTCGGAGAGCGTCCGCAAATGCCCGATGATGCGCTCGCCCTGAAACCTGTCGGCCAGCGAGTCGTCGGCGTACTCCGTCAGATTAACGTCCCTATTGATCAGGAAAGCGCGTGTGACCTGCTCTTCTTCGCGCGCATCCGCGTAGACGCCGGACATGCCGGACGCCAGCGGGTAGAAGGTAAAGGCGGCCTCGCGCGGCGCGTCCGACAGACCGCACTGGAAAAGCTTTGCGCCCAGCCCGTAGAGGCTCACGTTGTTGCGCAATTTCTCGAAGATAGGCGAGATCGGCTCGAAGGCATAGACGCGCGGCTGCCGACAGTGCTGGTGAACGAAGAGCGTGAAGAGACCGATGTTTGCGCCCACGTCGAAGATACAGTCGCCGTCGTTGATCGTGATGCCGTGCCGCAGGTAGCTCTCGTCTTCAAAAATCTCCTGGTAGATCACGCGCGCTTCATTAACGTTCAGGCAATCAATCGCCAACTCGTTCGGCAGCTTGAAGAGTTTTTCACTCTCCTCGCCGCGCGCCGCCGACTGCCGCGGCACTACGTAAGCCACGAGTCGCTTGTCGCCGTCGTCCTCACGCACGACCACGGCGCACTTCAGCACGCCCTCGTGTCGCCCCAGCGCCGCCTCGATCTCGCCCAACTCGATGCGGTTGCCGCGCACCTTCACCTGCTGGTCTATCCGGCCCAGATATTCCAACTCACCACCCGGCAGATAGCGCGCCAGGTCGCCCGTCTTATACAGTCGTCCGCCGCCCGCCGTGCTGAACGGGTCGGGCACGAAGCGCGCCGCCGTCAAGTCCGGGCGTCGCAGGTAGCCGCGCGCCAGCCCCGCCCCGCCGATGTAGAGTTCGCCCGCCACGCCGATTGGCAACGGCTGCATCTGCGCGTCCAACACATAGACCTGCACGTTGCCCAGCGCGCGACCAATCGGCACGCGCGTCGCACCGTCCACGCAATGCCAGTGCGTCGCATCAATCGCCGCCTCCGTCGGGCCGTACAGGTTATGCACTTCGACCCACGGCGCTTGCGCCCGACACCGCTCCACTAGCCCTGCCGCCAACGCCTCGCCGCCGCACCACAGGTGCTTCAACGTCCGGCACTCACCGAACCCCGCTTCGCCCGCCACCACCTGCAACATCGACGGCACTAACTGCAACGTCGTGATCTGTTGCTCGCGGACGGCGCGCACCAGGTACGCAGGATCAGCTTGCCCCCCGGCCCGCGCCAGCACGACCGCCGCCCCGCCTAGCCACGGCGCGAACAACTCCCAAATCGAGGCGTCAAATGAGACCGCCGTCTTCTGCAACACCCGATCACCTGCGCCCAGCGGATAGGCATCATGCATCCACAGGAGGCGGTTGGCGATGCCGGCGTGTGTCATCTCCACGCCCTTCGGTCTGCCGGTCGAGCCGGACGTGTAGATCACATAAGCGAGGTTGTCGTGCCCGACCGTGGTGTGCGGCGCGTCCGTACTCTCACGCGCCCACTCGGCGCTGTCCACGTCGAGGCACAGCACCTTGGTCTCACTCGTAGGCAGACCGGCGGCGAGCGCCTGCGTGGTCAGCAGGAGCGGCGCGGCCGAGTCGGCCAGCATGAACGCAAGGCGTTCCTGCGGGTACTGCGGGTCGAGCGGCAGGTACGCGCCCCCGGCCTTCAGTACGGCCAAGAGCGCGACGACCAGTTCAACCGAGCGGTCAACGCATAACCCGACGCGCACTTCCGGGCCGACGCCGAGCCGCCGCAGGTAGCGGGCGAGTTGGTTGGCCCGCGCGTCTAGCTCCGCATAGGTGAGTTGCGTCTCTGCTGCGATGAGCGCAGGGGCAGCGGGCGTGCGCGCCGCTTGTTGAGCGAACAACTCGTGCAGGCAGTGCACCGTCCCGTAATCCGCCGCCGTCCGGTTGAACTTCGTCACGACCTGCTCACGCTCGGCGGCGCTTAGCAAGCTTAATTGGACGAGTGCGCTGTCGGGCGTGGCGGCGGCGCTCTGTAACAGGCATTGATACTGTTCTAACAGGCTTTGGATGGCCGCCGGCTCGTAGCGTCGGGCGTCGTAGTGAAGCTCGATGCGGAGCGCGTTATCGTCGGCGGTGCAGCAGAGTTTGAGGTTGAAGTGTTCGGTATCAACGCGCTCGTCGCTGAGGGAGAAACGCAGGCCGGCGGCGTGATATGCCGCGCCGTGCGGGGCGTGCTCGAAGCCGAAATCAAGGCCCGGCATCTCGCCCTTCTGTGCCGCGGCGACGTGCTGCCAGGCGAAATAGTCCTGCCATTTGGCCGCCTCGTCGAGCGTGGCTGCGACCTGTGCGACGAGGCGGCTGAAGGGCAGGGTCTGTTCGACGTGGGCCTGGAGGGGCAGATGCTTTGTGAACAGGCCGAGCGCGTCGCCCAAGTCTTCGTGTGCGCGACCGCTGAAGGCGACGCCGACGCAGAAGGCCGGCTGGTCTGTGTGTCGCCACAGGAGCGTCTGCCAGCAGGCAAGCAGGAAAGCTTCAGTCGTCGTCTGCTGCTGGCGGCAGTAGGACTCGATGCGCGCGCGCGTGGGTGCGTCCAATTGAACTGAAAGCAACTGCGGCGTGAGCGCCGCCGCCGGGTCTTCACATAGTCGCGCGCCGGCCAGGCGCGGCGTCTGTAGTCCTGAAAAATTCTGCTGCCGCCAATACTCTCTGCCGACTTCCGTCTCCTCGGACTCCAACAACTCGTGCTGCCACGCGGCGAGGTCGGCGTACTGTAGCGGCTCGTCGGTCAAAGCCTCGCCCCGCGCGCACGCCTCGTAAGCGCGGCTCAACTCGCGCACGAAGTTGTCGAGGCCCGCGCGGTCGGCGTAGAGCGCGGGCAGGTTGAGCAAGAGCGCGTGCTGCGCGGGCGCAAGGCACGCCAGCGTAAGCTGCTCAAGCGGGGGGCGCGACAGAGCAAAGGGCGCGGCGTCCGCCTCCGCCAGCAGGGCCGCTAGCTCACGCGCCTGCGCCTCTGCGGGGAGCGCGCTGAGGTCGCGGCGCACAAGCGTGGGCGGTCTGTGCTCGGTGATGACCTGGACGGGGATGCTCATGCCCGGCAGGTATTGAAAGGCGGTGCGCAGAATCTCGTGCCGCCAGACGACCAGGGCGAGCGCCGCTTCGAGCAGGCGCGCGTCCAAGTCGCCTGCGAGCCGCACGACGCAGCGCGCGCGGTAAGCCGTCGCCGTCCCGTCCGCTTGCAGGAGGAACAGCCGCTCCTGCTGCGGCGCGACCCTGTAGCCCTCGATGATTTCCTGTGTCATGTGTGTACCTGTCCGGTCGCGGCCCCTTCAGAGACCGCGTTCGCTCCAAGGCTCGGCCATCCCGACGAGGACGGCGCGCGCGCCGGTGTAGGGCGTGCGCCCGTGCGCCGCCAGCATGTTGTCTAGGAGCAGTATGTCGCCCGCCTGCCAGGGGAAGACGACCGTCTCCTGCGCGTAGGCCGCGCGCAAGGCTTCGAGGTCGGCGGGCGCGATGGGCGAGCCGTCGCCGTAGAAGGTATTCGTCGGCAAGTCTTCCTCTTTGAAGTCCGCCAGCAGCACGTCGCGCACCGACGGCTCAAGCGTGGTCACGTGGAAGAAGGTCGCGTGGTTGAACCAGACCAGTTCGCCCGTGTGCGGGTGGCGCGCGAGCGCGGGGCGGCGTGCGCGCGTGCGCAGCCGGTTGCCGTCCTTCCACTCGACCTCGATGCCGTGCGCGCGGCAATGTTCCTCGACGGCGGCCCTGTCGGTCGTCGCAAACACCACCGGCCATTCCAGCCCGAAGCCGTCGCCGAAGTTGCGGACGTACATCCAGCCTTTGCGCGCGAACTCGTCGCGCAGGCGCGGCTCGATGCGCGCGAGCACACGGCGCACGTCGGCGATGGGCGTTGCGCCGCCGGTCTCGGCGGGCGTCGCACAGTAGAAGAAGATTTTCAGCGGCCAGGTCTGCTGGTACGAGTTCTCGTTGTGCAGAAAGATGCTCTGGTTCGCCGGATGGTCGGTCGAGGTGTAGATGTTGCCGCTGACCTGGCTGCGCGGCGACGAGCGTTCACGATAAGCCAGCGGCTCGCCGGCCACGGCCCTGATGAACTGCTCGAACTCGGCGGCCGTCGTGACGTTGAAGCGCCGGAACAGGAGGCCCCCGTGCTGGTGCAGGCAGCTCGTGATCCACTCGCGGTTGTTCGCCGCCCACGCCCGCAAGTCAACGCCGCCGACCGCCGGCTCGACCACGAGCGGCAACTGTGTGCCGTGCGGCAGGTACGAAGTCTTGACCAGGTCGGCGGCAGCGCCCACGGCCTTGCGCTTGCCGATGACGGGCGGCCGGACGACGGGCACGACGCGCTCAGGCTCGTTCATCGCCGCACCTCGCTGTCCGCGCTCTCCGCCAGCGCGCCTGTGACCACTTGCCGCTTCACCATCCTCAACTTGTCGCGGCTCGCGCCAACCGCCGCCCGCTCCCTGGCGAGCCGGCGGCGTTCGGCCTCTGCGAGCAACGCCTGCCGCAACGCTTCGAGGCGGGCGTCGGGCTGTTGCACGATCCGCTCAAGGAGGACGGCAAATTCGGCGATGACGCCGTTGATGGTGGTCGTGTCGAACAGGTCTGTGTTGTACTGCCACGAGGCGTGCAAGCCCTGCGCCGTGTCGGTCATGTGCAGGATCAGATCGAGTTGTGCTCTGGCATCGCCGATCTCCATCTGACTGATCGTCAACTCGGGGCGCGCGCGGCGCACACCCGTGGGATTGTCGAGGGTGAAGGCGACCTGGAAGAGCGGGTGGTGGCTGAGCGTCCGGCCGAGTTGCAACTCTTCGACGAGCATCTGGAACGGCACGTCCTGATGCGCGTGCGCGCCGAGCGTGGCCTCGCGCACGCGGGCGAGCAACTCGCGGAAGGTGGGGTCGCCCGACAGGTCTGTGCGCAGGATGAGCGGGTTGGCGAAGAAGCCGATCAGGCCCTCAAGCTCCACGTGATGCCGGTTCGCCAGGGGCGACCCTAAGATCATGTCCGCCTGCCCGGAGTGGCGGTAGAGCAGCGCCTTGAAGGCCGCCAGGAGCGTCATGAACAGCGTCACGCCTTCGCGCCGGCTCAGTTCTTTCAGGGCTTCCGTTAAAGCCTGCGGCAGGTGTTGCATCTCGGTCGCGCCGCGGTAGGTCTGGCGCGGCGGGCGCGGCCGGTCGGACGGCAGCGCCGACAGCGTGGGCGCACCCGCGAGCCGCGCGCGCCAGTAGCTCAACTGCTGCGCCAACACCTCGCCGCTGAGCCACTCGCGCTGCCACAGCGCGTAGTCGGCGTATTGAATCGGCAACTCCGGCAAAGGCGAGGGCTGGCCCGCCGCGTAGGCTTCGTAGAGCGTGCTGACCTCGCGCACGAGGATGCCGACAGACCAGCCGTCGCAGACGATGTGATGGATGACGAACAGTAGGACGTGCTCTTCGCGGCTGAGCCGGAGCAGGCTGACGCGCAAGAGCGGCCCGCGCGCCAGATCGAAGGCCCGCCGCGCCTCTTCGCTGAGCAACTGCCGCAGCGCGCCGTCGCGCTCGGCCGCCGGCAACTCCGATAGGCTCACCAGCGGCAGGTTGAACGGGGCGGGCGGCGCGATGACCTGCCGCGGCTCGCCCGCGACCGTCTCGAACCGCGTGCGCAGCACCTCGTGGCGGCGGACGACCTCGGTGAGCGCCTGCGCGAGCGCCGCGCTGTCTAGTTGACCTTCCAGCCGCAAGGCGGCCGAGATGTTGAAGAAGAAGCTGTCCGGCTCAAGCTGATCGATAAACCACAGCCGCTGCTGCGCGAACGAGAGCGGCAGATTGTCCGTCCCCGCGGGTCGGCGGCCGATGGCGGGCCGGGGTGTGGCCGTCTGCTGAAGCTGTGTGATGGCCGCGGCCAGCCCTGCGACCGTCGGCGCGGCGAACAGCGTGCGCAGCGGCACTTCCACGCCGAGCGACGCCGCCACGCGCGACAGCAGTTGCGTGGCCAAAAGCGAGTGCCCACCCAACTCGAAGAAGCTGTCGTTGACGCCGACGCGTTCGCAGCCGAGCAACTCGCACCAGAGCAGCGCCACCGCCTCTTCGGTCGGCGTGCGCGGCGCGACGAAGGGCGCCTGGGCGGCGGTGCGCGTCTGCGCGGGCGGCGGCAGCGCGCGGCGATCAACCTTGCCGCTGATCGTGCGCGGAAGCTCCGACAACACGACCATGGCCGACGGCAACATGTAGGCCGGCAGACTGTGGCTCAGGTGCTCCTTCAACGCGCCCACGGCCGCCGGGTCGTGCAGCACGACGTAAGCGCAGAGATACTTAGTCCCGTCGGCGTCGTCCAGATCGACGACGACCACGTCGCGTACCTGCTCGTGTGTGAGCAGCAGGTTCTCGATCTCGCGCAACTCTATGCGCACGCCCCTGATCTTCACTTGGTGGTCGCGCCGCCCCAGGAACTCGAAGTTGCCGTCTTCAAGCACGCGCCCCAGGTCGCCCGTCTTGTAGATCAGATCGTCGGGCTGCTGGTTGAAAGGATTTTGGACGAACACTTCGGCGGTTAGATCGGGGCGGTTGTAGTAGCCGAGCGTGCGGTAGGGCGTGCGGATGTAGATTTCGCCGATCACGCCGGGCGCGCACGGCCGCCGCTCGGCGTCGAGCACGAGCGCCCGCGCGCCCGGCATCGGCTGCCCGATGGGGATGGAGCGGCGCTCGCTGTCAGACGGCCGCACGAAGTAGAAGAACTTCGTCATCGTCGTCTCGCTCGGCCCGTAGAGATTCACCAACTGGATGCGGTGGCCGTAAACCTCCGTCCAGCGCCGCACGTCTGCGGGCAGCAGCGGCTCGCCCGCGAGCAGGACGTACTTGAGCGCCGCCAAGCCCTTGGGGTCGAGCGGCTGGTTGATGAGCGCGCGGAACAGGGAGGGAACGCAGTGAATCAGGTTGATCGCCTGCTGGTCGAGCCAGGCGAGCAGGGCGCGGGCGTCGAGGATGGTGTCGCGGCTCGGCGGCACGCAGACCGTCCCGCCCGCGCAGAGCGGCGTGAACACGTCGCGCAGGAAGGCGTCGAACGAGGGCGTGATCAACTGGCTGACGCGCGTATCTGGGCCGACGCCGCAGGTGGCGATCTCCCAGCGGACGAAATGGTCTATGCCCTTCAAGCGGCCGGCGATGCCCTTGGGCCGGCCCGTCGAGCCGGACGTGAAATAGACGTAGCACATGTCGTCCGGCTGCGACGCGACGACCGGGCACGCAGTCGGCAGACGGCTCGCGTCAGTCTTGCTCAGTTGATCCAGCCACAGCACGCGCGCGCCCGCCCCTTGCGCCCCCGCCACCGCGTGCAGCTTGCGCAGCAGACTCGCCTGCACCAGAAACCACGCCGGCTCGACCTCCGCGATCATGGCCTGCAAGCGCGCCTCTGGGATGTTCGGATCGAGCGGCACGAAGACGCACCCCGCCTTCAGGATGCCGAGTATGGCCGTGATCACCTCGACCGGGTCGGCCGAGAGGATGGCCACGATTGTGCCTTTGGCCGTGCCGGCGGCGAGCAGTTGGTTGGCCAGGTTGTTGGCGCGGTCTTCCAGTTCGCCGTAGCTGACGCGCTCGTCAACGCGGGCGATGGCGGTGCGCTCCCTGAACTGTTCGGCGGCGCGGCCGAACAGCGCCTGCACGCTCTCGTGCTTCATACGCTCACGCTCTCCCTCGCCAACTCCTCGGCGACGCAGATCAGCGGGTCAATGCACCGATAATGTTTGGCCTGCCCCTCCGCGCACAGAAACTGTTTCGCCAGGATGTGCGTCTCCGTGCAGCCGACGATGAAGGAATCCACCCCGTACTTCGCCAGCAACTCCGCCAGGAACGGCGTCAGCTTCCGCACGTCGCAGTTCCGCTTGATCTGATAAATGAGGTCGTGAATCAACTCCTGATCGCGCGCGTCTGGCAGCACGAAGAGGTGGCGCGTCCGCGCCCACTGCGGGTGCTGCTCGAAGATGCCGAGCGAGCGCGTCCCCTTCGTGCAAATGAGCAGATGGCGGCGGCGGCTCTCAGCCAACTGCTCGAAGATCACGTCCGGCAGCGACCACACCAGCGCGCGCAACTCTGCGGGCACGCGGTCTAACAGATGATGGATCGTGATGCAGCAGATCACGATGCGCTCGGCCCCCAGTGCGCGCAGCCGCTCCAAGCCGTCTATGAGTTTGGCGAGCATGAGGCCGTCCGTGCCGGCGAGCAGATTGGTGGTGCGATCTGGAACAGTTGGATCGGAGCACATCAAGACGACGGGCGCGTCCTGCTCGCGCGCGTCGAGGCAGTGCTCGTAGATCGTCTTCAGGAACTCGGCCCCCGCGAGCGGCCCCATGCCGCCCAGCACGCCCAGCACATTTTTTCTCTCGTTCGCCATCCGCTTTCACACCGCCCGCGCACAGTTCGTGCGCCCGCGATCCTTCGTGCCTTTGTGTCTTTGTGGTGAGTCTGCTTACTCGTCTTCCAGGTCGCCGCTGAACGCGTAGCTCAACTGCTGCAACTCGGCCGCGCTGCCCAGGTGCAACGACTGAATCGTCTGTCCGGGGTGCTCGACGACGGTTTGCAGCAGCGTCTGGAAGTGGGTCAGCATGCGTGCGATGGAGCTATCGTCAAAGAGGTCTGCGTTGTATTCCAACAACCCGGCCAGCCCGTCCGCCCGCTCTTCCATCACGAGCGCCAGATCGAACTTAGCCACCGTGCGCGCCACTGGCAGCGAGGTCAGTTTCAGTCCCGGCAACGCCAGCGCGTGCGCCGGCACGTTCTGGAACGTGAACGACACCTGGAACAGCGGCGGGTAGCCCGGCCGCCGCTCCGGTTGTAGCACTTCCAGCAGCTTCTCGAACGGCAACTCCTGATGCGCGTAAGCGCCCAGCGTGACTTCGCGCACGCGCCGGAGCAGCGCGCGAAAAGTCGGCGCGTCCGACAGGCGCGCGCGCAATGGCAGGAAGTTAAAGAAACAGCCGATCAGCCCTTCGATCTCGACCCGCGTGCGGTTGGCTATCCCTGCGCCGACGACGAAATCCTCCTGCCCCGTGTAGCGTTGCAGCAGCACCTCAAACGCCGCCAGCAGGGCCACGAACAGCGTCACGTCTTCCTGCCGGCTCAGACGCTTGAGGTCGGCGCTCAACTCCGCCGACAGCGTGAAGGAGCGGGCCGCGCCCCGGAAGCTGCGCTCGGCCGGGCGCGCGCGGTCGGTCGGCAATTCCAACACCGGCGGCACGCCGTGCAGTTGTTCCCGCCAGTAGTTCAAATGCTCGGCCAGCGTCTCGCCCTGCAACCACGCGCGCTGCCACGCCGCATAATCCGCATACTGGATGCCCAACTCCGGCAGCGGCGACGGCTGCCCCTGCGTGTACGCGACATAGAGCGCGGCGACCTCCCCGACGAGCACGCTCAAAGACCAGCCGTCGCTCACGATGTGCGGCATCGTGAACAGCGCCACGTGCTCCTCCGGGCCCAACCGGAGCAGGCTCGCGCGCAGCAGCGGCGTCTGCGTCAGACAAAAGCGCCGCCCCGCCTCGTCCCGCGCAAGCTCCGCTACAGCCGCCTCACGCTCAGCCTCTGCTAAAGCGTCCAACTCAATCACCGGCAGGCGCACCGGCGGCGGCGGCGCGACGACCTGCACCGGCAGCCCGTCAACCTGCGTGAACGTAGTCCGCAACACTTCATGCCGCCGCACCACCTCGCTCAGCGTGCGCTCCAACGCCTCCACGTCGAGCCGCCCCGCCAGCCGTATCGCCGCCGGCATGTTGTAAACAGCCGTCTCCGGCTCAAACTGATCCAGGAACCAAAAACGCTGCTGCGCGAACGACAACGGCAACGGCCCGTCCCGATCAATCGCCGCGATGCCCGGCATCTCTTGCCCCGCGCCCGCCCGCAACGTTTGTTCAATCTCGACAGCCAAGCCCGCCACGGTCGGCGACTCAAACAGACTGCGCAGCGGCAACTCGACGCGGAAGCTCTGCCGCGCCCTCGCGACCAACTGCGTCGCTAAGAGCGAGTGCCCACCCAACTCAAAGAAGTTGTCATGCACGCCAACGCGTTCGACGCCCAGCACGCCCGCCCACAGTTGACTCAACAACTCCTCGACTTCCGTGCGCGGCGCGACATAGGCTTCAGCCGCAACAAGCGCCGCCGCGTCCGGCGCGGGCAGCGCCTTACGATCAACTTTCCCGTTCGGTGTTAGCGGCAACTCCGCTAATTGGACGAACACTGCGGGGAGCATGTACTCCGGCAACTGCTCTTTCAGCGCCGCCCGCAGCGCATTCACGCTCACCGCGGCCCCATCTTCTGCCACGACGTAAGCCACCAGCCGCTTGTCGCCGCCCTCGTCGCGCGCCGTCACCACGGCCTCGCGCACCTGCGGCTGCTTAGTGAGCGCCGCCTCCACCTCACCCAACTCGATGCGGTAGCCCCTGACCTTCACCTGCTGGTCGCCCCGCCCCAGGTAGTCCAGTTCACCCGTTGCTGTGTAGCGCACCAAATCCCCGGTGCGATAGAGCCTGCCGCCGCCTGCTGTGTCGAACGGGTCGGGCACGAACCGCTCCGCCGTCAACTCCGGGCGGTTCAAGTAGCCGCGCGCCAGCCCGTCGCCACTCAGGTAGAGTTCGCCGGCCACGCCGACCGGCACGGGCTGCATCTCGGCGTCGAGCACGTAAGCCTGCGTGTTCGCCACGGGTCGCCCGATCAGCACCCGCCCGTCGTCATTGGGCACTACTGTCCAGGTCGAGTAGGTCGTGTCTTCGCTCGGCCCGTACAGGTTCAGCACCCGCTCGACGTGACCCGTTTGATAGGCAGCCTCCACCAATGAGCGAGGCAATGGCTCACCTGCCAGGTTCACCGTGCGCACGCTCTTTGGTAGCCCGCCCAGCCGCAGTACCTCCGTCAAGGCCGACGGCACGGTGTTCACCAGCGTTACCGCACTGGCCGCCGCCAACTCCGAAAGCTGTAAGGCGTTCTCCGCCAGGATGACCGTGCCGCCTGCCGTCAACGGGGCGAACAGCTCGAACACCGACAGGTCGAAGCAGACCGACGTGGCCGCCAGGACGCCGCTCAACTCCGCCGGGCTGAAGACTTCATGCGCCCAGTGCAAGAAGGTGGCGGCGCTGTGGTGCGTGATGGCGACGCCTTTGGGCCGCCCTGTCGAGCCGGAGGTGTAGATGACGTAGGCCAGGTTCGGCGCGCCGACTGCGGCGGGCGGATTGTCGGCCTGCTCCTGTGTTAGCGCGTCAGCTACATCATCCAGGCAGAGCGTCTGTACGGCGCTCTCTGGCAGCGCCGGCAGTAACTCCGGCATCGTCACGAGCAGGGCCGCGTCGGCGTCCGCGAGCATGAAGGCCAAGCGTTCGCGCGGGTACTGTGGGTCGAGCGGTACGTAAGTCCCACCGGCTTTCAAGATGGCGAGCAGGGCGACGACCAACTCGGCGCGGCGCGGCAGCGCGACGCCGACGCGCGTCTCCGGGCCGACGCCGCGCCGCCGTAAGTGGTGCGCCAGTTGGTTAGCGCGGCGGTTCAGTTCGGCGTAAGTGAGTTGTGTATCTGCGGCGATGAGGGCGAGTGCGTCGGGCGTGCGCGCCGCCTGCTGCGCGAACAACTCGTGGATGGGTTGTGCAGGCGGGTACGGGCGCTGCGTGTCGTTCCAGGCGACGAGTAGCTCCTGCCGCTCGGCGGCGGGCAGGAGCGGCAGGGTGGAGAGTTGGCGGTCGGCGTCTTGAGCGATCCCCTGCAACAGCGTCTCGTAGTGGCCGATGAGGCGCGCGATGGTGGGAGCGTCGAAGAGGTCGGGGTTGTACTCGACGGTGACGGACAGCCCGGCGGCGGTCTCTTTCAGCGCGAGCGTGAGATCGAACTTCGCGGTGCCCGCTTCGACGGGAGCGGCGCTGATTGTCAGGCCGGGCAGCGCGAGGTTGAGCGGCGGGGTGTTCTGCCAGACGAACAGCACCTGGAAGAGTGGGGTCGAACTCAGGTTGCGCTCCGGTTGTAACTCTTCCACCAGCCGCTCGAAGGGCACGTCCTGGTGCGCGTATGCTTCCAGGGTGAGTTCGCGGAGTTGGCGTAGTAGCGCGCGGAAGCTCTGCTTCGGCGCGAGCCGCGTGCGCAGCACGAGGGTGTTGACGAAGAAGCCGATCAGCCCTTCAAGCTCCTGCCGGCTGCGCCCGGCGATGGGCGTGCCCACGGCGATGTCCGGCTGATTCGTGTAGCGCCATAAGAGCACTTTGAAGGCGGCTAGGGCCGTCATGAACAGCGTCGTGCCTTCGCGCTGGCTCAGCGTTTTGAGTGCGGCGCAGAGTTCGGCCGGCAGCACGTGCGTCGCCAATGCCCCGCGCAGGGTCTGTGTCGCGGGGCGCGGTCGGTCGGTCGGCAATTCCACGACGGGCAGGTCGGCGAGTTGCCGCCGCCAGTAGTCCAGTTGCTTGTCGAGCAACGCGCCTTGCAACGGTTCGCGCTGCCAGACGGCGTAGTCCGCGTACTGAAGCGGCAACTCCGGCAGGGCCGGCGCGCGCCCGGTGATGTAGCTCTCGTAGAGCGCCCCCAACTCACGCACCAGCACGCCGAGCGACCAGCCGTCGGAAATGATGTGGTGCATGGTCAGCAGGATGACGTGTTCATCCGCGGCCAGTTGGAGCAGCGTGGCGCGCAGGAGCGGCCCCGCGGCGAGGTCGAAGGGGCGTTGCGCTTCGACGGCGGCCAGACGCTGCGCCTCGGCCGCGCGTTCCGCCGCCGGCAGTTGGTCGAGCCGGACGACCGGCAGCGTGAGCGTGAGCGTCGGCGCGATCAACTGCACCGGCTGTTCGCCGGCCAAGACGAACGTCGTGCGCAGCGCCTCGTGGCGGCGGACGATTTCACAGAGACTGCGTTCGAGGGCCGCGATGTCGAGCCGGCCCGTGAGGCGCAGGGCGGTCGGGACGTTGTAGGCGGCGCTGCCGGGCGTTAACTGATCGAGAAACCAGAGGCGCTGCTGCGCGTAGGAGAGCGGCGCGGCGGCGGACGCGGCACGGCGCGGGATCGGCGTCGGCGACGCGCCGCCGGCCAGCTTGGCCTTGAGGCGGCGGGCCAGCGTCTCCTGCTGCGCCGGTGTCAGCTTGGCTATACGTTGGGCGTAATTATCCATCTCTTGATGCGCGCGGGCACGATGCCCGTCGCTATTTAATCGTGCGCGCGGTCACGCTGCGCCGGCTCCCGCTCGACCCACGCAGCGGGCAGGAACGAGTTGATCATGGAGCCGCGACTCTGCTTGAGCGCGCGGTCGCACACCAGCTTGCCGACCGCGAGATCGAGGACGCCGAGACCGAACGGGCTGAAGACGGCGACGCTCTCCGCGTCGCGCCGCGCGGGGGCAGTGCCGCGCAGGATGTCGGCCAGGTTGCACCTGATGAAGTCGCGGTGGCCGACCATCTGCTCGGTCAGGTGCACGGAGGTCTGCGCGCGGCACACGTGGTCTATGTCGTCGGCGATGTTGTCCGCCGCGAGGATCACTTCCGGCGCGAGGTCGCGCAGCGAGATGTGCAGGATGGTGCTGCCCGGCGCACAGCCCGCGAGGTCTTTGATGTAAGGCTCGGACGCCGTGGTGGCGATGGAGAAGAGCGTCGCGCTCCTCAAGAGCGCCGGCACGTCCGGCACGACCTCCACCGTGATGCGCTTGGCCAGAGACTGACAGCGCGCGGCGAAGTCGTGCGCGCGGTGCGCGTCCAGGTCGTAGGCGAAGCAGTCTGTCAGTTCGGGGAAAACAGTCAGCAGGAAGCGCGCCGTCTCGAAGTTGATCAGGCCGCAGCCGAGGAAGCCGACGCTGACGGGCCGCCGCCCGTTGTGCAGCCACTGCGCGGCCAGGGCGGCGCTGGCGGCGGTGCGCTTGGCGCTGATGATCGAGCCTTCGATGATCGCCTCGGGGTGGCCCGTGCGCGGCGAGTTAAGGATCACGACCGCCGAGGCCCGATCCAGCCCGCGCTCCAGGTTCGCGGGAAAGGACGAAACCCACTTGATGCCGGCGACGCCGAACTCCTCGCCCAGGTAGGCGGGCAGGGCGATGATCCGGTTGCGCTGATCCGCGGGGAAGCGCAGGAAGGTCGAATGGGGCAGAGAGCTATGCCCCACGGCGTGGGTTTCGTAAGCCGAGCGCACGGTGCGTAGCACTTCCTGCTCCTGTCCTTCCAGGAGCGCCAGCACCTCGTCGCCGCGCAAGATCAGTATGCCATCGTCATGCATGCTTGGGCCTCTATGGGATGTTGCCAGAGATGTGAGACTTCGCCGAAATGTTCGTGCACCCACTCGTCGGAGTAGATGGTGTCGAGGTAACGTTCGCCGCGGTCGGGCAGGATGAGCACGCAGGTCTCGCCCGCCGGAATCTCGTGGCGCATCTGCTCGACGGCGGCGATGAGCGCGCCGGACGAGCCGCCGGACAGCAGCCCCTCATGCTTGATGAGGCGGCGACAGCCGACCACGCAGTCCAAGTCCGTGACCTGGATGCAGCGGTCGGCCAGGCCGTCGTCGTAAAGTTCGGGCCTGATGGCCGCGCCGTGGCCGGGGATCAGGCGCTTGCACCGCTGCCCGCCGAAGATGACGCTCCCGACGGCGTCCACCGCGAACACCTTCGTCTTCAGGCCGCGGTCGCGGACGTAGGTAGCGCACCCGCGCAGCGTGCCGCAGGTGCTGGTGGCGCAGAACACGTTATCTATCCGGCCGCCGAGCGCGCGCAGTATCTCGTCCATCGTCTGGTGGTGCGCCAGCGGGTTGTGTAGGTTGGCGTACTGGTTGGGCCAGAAGCTGTTCTCGTGCGCGCGCAGCAGCGCCTGCACGCGGTTGATACGCGCCTGCAAGAACTCGCCCGTGACGGGGTCGGGGTCTGTGACCATGTCGATCTCCGCGCCGTAGAGTTTCAGCAGGCGGAGGTTCTGGAAGGTGGTTTTGGGATCGACGACGCAGATGAAGCGCAGCCGGTAGTACGCGCAGATTTGCGCCAGCCCGATCCCCATGTTGCCCGAGCTGGACTCGATGACGACCGTGTCGCTCGTAATCCTGCCGTCGGCGAGGCCGTGGTTGAGGATGTTGAGCGCCGGTCTGTCCTTCATGCTGCCGCCGGGGTTCAGGGCCTCCAGCTTCGCGTACAACTCGAAGGGCGCGTCTTTGACGATCTGCGTCAGTTGCACAAGGGGGGTATTGCCGATGGCTGCCAGGATACCGTTATTCATGTGCTTACCTCTGAGGCCCATTTGCGCCTCAGTTTCGGGGGTGAGATTGCTGCCTGCGATTCGTTCCGCATGAGGGACGAGCCGCCGACATGAAGGGTTAGCAAAAGGCCAGAGCGATCCGCGTTTGAGTTGACACGCGCACGGAGGGGTCGTGGTCGCGTTTAAGGCAAACGAATTGTGCTCCGGAGAGTTTGTTGTTGAGTTTACGACTTCGGGAGGTTGTTGCCCGTGGCGACCCGCTGTGGCACTAAGTTAATCAGCCCTCGTCCGAACCTTACTTCTTTACAGGCCTACTCTAACGAGCATCATCAATTGAATTCATTCACACGCTTGTCCGGTACACAAAATTTCCGCCGCTCACTCGCAAGACTATTCCAGCCCCGCCAGCATCTGCTCCAAATCTTCTTCCGCCACCTGCCCCGCCTGCTCCTGCAACACCGCCACCGCCAGATCGGCCACGGTCGGCGACTCGAACAGCGCGCGCAGCGGCAACTCCACCTGGAAATCATTGCGCACCCTGGCGACCAACTGCGTCGCTAAGAGCGAGTGCCCGCCTAACTCGAAGAAGTTGTCGTAGACACCGACGCGCTCCACGCCCAACACGCTGCTCCACAACCGGCTCAACTGTTCTTCCGTCTCTGTCCGCGGCGCGACGTAGGCGGCGGCAGCACGTGACGCCGCGTCCGGCGCGGGCAACGCCTTACGATCCACCTTGCCGTTGGGCGTCAACGGCAACTCAGCTAACTGGACAAACGCCGCCGGCAGCATGTACTCCGGTAGTTGTTCCTTCAGC
>Ga0081539_10000739_pt1 | contig 65426 bp, 62 predicted proteins | sample TabmetS4T2R2_FD_71023 | JGI IMG/M metagenome (GOLD analysis project Ga0081539, IMG submission 71023) | Tabebuia heterophylla rhizosphere microbial communities from the University of Puerto Rico - S4T2R2 | ecosystem: Host-associated > Plants > Roots > Rhizosphere ...
GCAAGCTCAAGCGCTTCAGGCGCATCGCCACCCGTTACGACCGGAGGGCTCTGTACTTTCGCTCTTTTCTCTACCTGGCGGCTTCTCTGCTATGGATGTGATCCAATTGTCGATTCACCCTAGGCGATGTCTTCGGGTATGGTCGCAGTCTGCAGAGCCTCCCGCATCTTGGAGGCGAGGCCCGATAGGCGCTCCGTATCGTCCGCTTGCGTGGCTTCCAGCGCATCCAGGGTGGTGTCGAGGCCGGAGTTCTCAGCGACGGTGGCGTACGTGGAGGTGGTGACGCAGAAGCCGTTCGGGACGGGGAAACCGGCCTGGGTCAGCTCGGCCAGGTTTGCAGCTTTGCCACCGGCGCTGGGGAGCGAGTCGCGGTCCAGGGCGTTGAAGGACAGTAGTGTCCGCGTCTCGCTGTTTTGATCGTCTCCATGGTTGCTCCTTTACTGCTTGACGCGGACGGGCTTGAGCCCGAACCCGACTAGACGACCCGGTATGTCCCGCAAGATCGGGATGCGCGTCAGCAAGCGTAGCGGGAGCGGGGGAGAGAACGGCTCTTTGGAGCGCAACGCGGGGGCGAGCACGCGGCGTTGTACCTGGGCCTGGGCGGCCTGGATGACGCGGGTCGGCAACTCGCGCCGCCGCTGCACCGCCGCGAGGTATCTTTCTTCCACGTTGACCAGCCTCTCCTGACTCTGCCTGAGCGGACCGGTGAGGATGTTCGCGGCCTCGACAGCATCCTGGATGGCGTAGTTGATGCCGACCCCGGCGACCGGGCTCATCACGTGGGCGGCGTCCCCGATCAGCAAGAGCCCCGGCCTGTGCCACACGGGGCAGCGGCTCGACTCTACGGAGAGCAGCGAGACCTGCTTCCAGTCCGTTAGATAATCCAACCGCCCGGCGAACTCGGGGATCAGGCCGGAGAACTCTCGCTTGAGGTCCGCGATGCCCTCCTGGCGCAGCTTCGGGCAGCCGCCCTTGGGTATGACGTACCCGGCCTGCCAGTAGTCGTCGCGGTCGAGCATGACGGCGATGTGCCCCCGCCCGAACCGGCCAAGGATGCCAGCCGGGTCGTTCTCTTCGCGGGGCAGCCGGAACCAGAGCACGTCCATCGGCGGAGATGTCTTCTCCGGCTCGATGCTGGCGAGCTTCCGCGTACGGCTCCCGCGCCCGTCGGCCCCGACCGTGAGCGCGGCCCGCACCTCGTGCCATCCGTCCTCCGATTCGTAGCGGACGCCGCGCACCGCGTCGCCCTCTTCGATCAGCTCGCGCACCCGCGCACCCATCACGAGCCGGAAGTTCGGGTACTGCTTCGCCTCCCCGACGATGAACTCCAGAAATTTAGTCTGGGGCATGACGGTTATGTACGGGTACTTCGTCTTCAGGCGCGAGAGGTCCGCCAGCGTGAACGGCCCGTCCGCCGTCTGGATGGTGAACTCGCGGATCTCGCTGTGGCGTATCCGGAGCAGCCGTTCTGAGAGTCCTAGCTGGTCCATGATCTCCATGACCGATGGATGCAGCGTGTCGCCCCGGAACTCCCGGTCGAAGTCCGGGTGGGCTTCCAGGAGCGTCACGTCCACGCCCTTCCGGGCGAGCAGCAGCGAGAGCACGACCCCGCCGGGACCGCCACCCACGATCACGCAGGCCGTTCTCGTTACGTCGCGTGACTGGGCTTCCATCCTTTTCGCCGTCTCCGTCATGACCGACCTCCTTGTGTTACCTCTGAAGGCTCTGCTATTCGGTCTCCCTGAGCGTCAGGGAGGCGAGCAGCAGGAGCGCCACCGCGTACCCCGCGAGCACGGAGAAGCTGGCCCACACGTCCGCGAACTCCCAGCCGCTCTCGATGAGGTTTTGGATCACATCGTTCGCCCAGAAAAGCGGGAAGGCGTGGCCGAGCCAGTCCGCCCAATTCGGCAGTTCGTCCACGTCCACGAGCAGACCGGAGAGGAAGACGGAAGGCAGTATGATCAGGGGTATAAAAGGAAATACCTGCGACTCGCGGCGGGCGAACGTGGAGACGAAGATGCCGAGCATCACGGACGCTATCGCGAGCAGCCACACCACCACGAAAAGCGTCGCGAGCGTCTCGCCATCGTAGTCCAGCTCGAAGAGCCAGATGGCCTCGGCCAGCGCCGCGACGGCCTGGAAGGTCGCCAGCCCGAGGAAGCCGAGCACGTACCCGCCGATGATCTCGACGCGCCGGAAGCCGTTGATGAACATACGCTCCATCGTTCCGGCCGTCCTCTCCTGCACGAGCGAGATGGCACACAGGATGAAAGCCAGGAAGTGGACGATGAAAGCGGAGACCGGGACTATGTAGCGGGCCGCGTCGAAGAGCGGCGGCATGGTGTCGAAGAAGATCTTGAGCAGGTAGACGATCACGAGCGGCGCCGCGACCGAGAGCACGAGGAAGCGCGGGTTCCTCAAGAGTTGCTTTACTACCCGCTTCGCGATGGCTAGCGTGTGGCTCATCTCTCCTCCTCGATGATCGAGAGCACCACCGATTCGAGCGAAGCGGCCTGCACGTCCAATGTCTTTACGTCGGATGACAGCCCGTACGGACGCAGCGCCTCCGCGAGATCCTCGGGATGGCCGCCGATGAAGCTCTCTTCTTCTCCGCCTTCGCGTCCCACGACGAGGCGTGTCCTGCCCCGTTCGAGTATCCCGCGTGGCGAGTCGGAGGCGATGACGCGGCCCCCGCGCAGGATCGAGACGCGGTCGCAAAGCACCGCCTCGTCCATCAGGTGCGTGCTGATGAACAGCGTCACGCCGCCTTCCGCCAGCTCCCGGAACTTCGCCCAGAACCGGCTCCTGAGCAGCGGGTCAACGGCTGCGGTCGGCTCGTCGAGGAAGAGCATCCCGGGCCTGTGGACGAGGGCGCACGCCAGGGAGACGCGGCGGCGCATCCCGCCGGAGAAGGTGTGGATGGGGTCCTTTGCCCGGTCTGCCAGGTCCGTGAACTCCAGAACCTCGTCCACCCGCTTGCCGAGGTCCGGGATGCGGTGCGCCGCGCCGAAGAACGTAATGTTGTCGCGGGCGGAGAGATCTTCGTACAGCGCGGGGGACTGGGGCATGTATCCGATCCTCTGCCGCAAGCTCCTCCGGTCCCGTAGCGGGTCGAGCCCGAGTACCGAGACGCTGCCCTCCGTGGGCTTGAGCGAGCCAACCAACGCTTTGATCAGGGTTGTCTTCCCCGATCCGTTGGGACCGACGAGCCCGAAGACCGAACCCTCCGGCACGCGCAGGTCAACGCCCCCGAGCGCCTCGACTTTTCCGTAACGCTTTACGAGGCCAGCGACTTCCACAGCGTCCATCGCCCCTACCTTTCCGGCCTGAGCCCTTCCAGAAATATTCCGACCGCCGTCTGTATGTGTTCTTCGTCCGTCAGGCCGTCCTCGCGCAGGGCGGGCAGGAAGATCCTGCCCGCCGCCTGCGGGACGAGCATGCCGACGAACGCCCGCGCTCCCGAGCGCACGTCGTGGGGCCGCAACCGGCCGAGTTCGACCTGCCGGGCCAGGTACTTTTTGAGGGAGTCGAGTATCCTCGCCACCGTCGCCCGCCCGAGCACTTCGGCCAATGCCGGGCGCCTCAAAGCTTCTCCGACCATGAGCTTCATCATGCGCTGGGCTACCGGGTTGCCCACGGTGGCGAAGTAGGCGCGCGCTATCTCGGGCAGGACCTCTTCCGGTGGCCGGTCCATAAAAGCCGCCGGATCCTGGACGGCGCTGCGGATGGGGGCGTGGGTTTCGAGAACCGCGTTGAAGAGCGCCTCTTTGTCCGGGAAGTAATGGTAGATCAAAGCCGGAGACTGCACCCCAGCAGCCCCCGCGATGCTCTTGATCGTGGCCTCCTTGAACCCCTTGGTCGAGAATTCCTCGAACGCCGCGTCCAGGATCTGCGCCCGCCGATCCTCAGCCTCCCTCATCCAACACTCCTTATTGATTGATCGTTCAATAAACGCAGCATACTCCTGATTGAACGTTCTGTCAATACTGAAAATGGTACGAGATGCTCCGGGTGTGATGCGCTGTATGATTGTGGGCGGTAGTGGATCTGAGGAGGCCGCTTTGCCTGACAACGACGCAGGGTTGACGAGCGGGGCGGTGAGCCTAGTCTCGCCCGGCGCCTACGCGGTTTCCGACGAACGCGGGGACATCGATGGGGACGCCGGGCAGGGGCTCTTCTTCCGGGACATGCGCCATCTCTCCGGGTTCATACTGGGGGTGAACGGCGAATCTCCGGTTGTCGAAGGTTTCCGGGAAGGCGGTTCCGTTGCAGAGTTCCGTCTCGCCTCATCTGGCTTGGGCATCTTGCGGCGACGCAGGGTCGGGGCTTGTATGGAAGAGACGCTGGGGATCTCCAACTTCTCTGAAGAGGATGTAGAACTCGAAATATCCCTGGAGTGCGCGGCGGACTTCAGGGACGTTTTCGACGTGCGAGGATTTGCCCGGTCGCCGGTTCGCGGTGAGGTATTCGAGGAGGTCGGCGACGGTCTCTTGCGTTTCTCGTACCGTCGGGAAGGGTTCTCGAGGGGAACGTTGATCCGGGTGTCTGGCGAAGGGATTGAGTCCGTCGCGGAGCCGGGCCGCATCTCCTGCGCCTGCCGCCTCGGGCCGGGGGAGACAAAGACCGTCCACGTCTCTGTCACGCTGGAGGAAGGTGGCCGTGGGGCTACATTGCCTGAGAACGGCGCGCTCTTCGGCAATGTTCCAGAGCTGGAGACGGACTGGACGGCGCTATCGAAGAGTTGGGAGCGGAGCGTCGTGGATCTCGAATCGCTCTCGTTCGACGTGGGGGAGGGGTTGCTCGTACCCGCCGCCGGCGCCCCGTGGTTCATGGCGCTCTTCGGGAGGGATTCGCTCATCGCCGGATACCAGGCCATGATCCTCACGCCCGAACCGGCGAAGAACGCCCTGCGGACGCTCGCGCGGTGGCAGGCCGACGCGCGGGACGACTTCACCGATGCGGAGCCGGGCAAGATCCCACACGAGCTTCGCGCCGGGGAGCTGGCATATTTCGGCGACGTTCCGCAATCTCCCTACTACGGTACCGCCGACGCCACCCCGCTCTTCCTGGTGTTGCTCAACGAAGTGTGGCGGTGGACCGGGGACGATGACTTCGTCGGCGAGATGGAGGACGCGGCGAGGAAGGCTCTAACCTGGATCCTCGACGAGGCTGACAAGATAAATGGCTACGTCGCCTACGAGGAACGTTCATCCCGGGGTCTCCAGAACCAGGGCTGGAAGGACTCCGCGAACTCCATCCTCTTCCGCGACGGGACTCCCGCCGAAGGCCCTATCGCCCTCTGCGAGGTACAGGGTTACATGTACGACGCGTTCCTGAGGACTGCAGAACTCGCCGAATCTGCTTGGGGCGACGATCAGCTCGCGGGGGATCTGCGCGAAAGGGCCGCAGATCTCAGGGCGCGCTTCGACCGTGATTTCTGGATGCCAGAGCGCGGCTACTACGCCCTTGCCCTCGACGGCGGGGGACGCCAGGTGGACTCCATAACTTCCAACGCGGGGCACTTGCTTTGGAGTGGGATCGTGCCAGAAGACAAAGCTCGTTCCGTGGCGGATCACCTGATGGATGAATCCATGTCCTCCGGCTGGGGCATCAGGACGATGGCTGGAGGCGAAGGCGGCTACGATCCGGACTCGTACCACAACGGCTCGGTCTGGCCCCACGACAATGCCCTCATAGCCGAAGGACTCCGGCGCTACGGCTTCAGGGAAGAGGCGAACCGGGTTGCCCGGTCCCTGCTCGATGCCGCCACGCACTTCGAATACCGGCTGCCAGAGGTCTTCGGAGGACATTCGCGGGTGGAGGGAAGAGGACCGGTAGAGTACCCGACCTCGTGCAGCCCACAGGCATGGGCCGCCGGAACCATACCACTGCTTGCGAGGACGATGCTCGGCGTCGAGCCGGACAACGCTTCCCGCCGGCTGTCGGTAATGCCCGTCCTACCAGATGGGGTTGCATGGTTGCGGCTCAAAGGCGTCCCCGCGTTCGATACGCGTCACGGGGCTTGAACGCCGGATAATCTAGATGCCATGAGCTATCCGTATAGTGGCGTGAATCTCCGCGAGTACCCGGAGGAGTACAGGATCGGACGCGGAGAGCAGGGCGTATTCCACGCCGAACCATACAAGGGCGAGCTGCTGCCCCTCTGGAAGTTCAAGACGGTGAAGGACGCCGAAGAATCATCCGTCGCCATCTACGCGAAGTTCCGAGAGTATCGTGAGGAGGGAGACTTCGTGGGGATGGACGTCGCCCGCAAGTTCCTTCAGATGGGATGGACCCGCTCGCGCCGCTACGCGAAGTACAGGGGCGGCAAGAAAAGCCAGCCCCGCGAGGAGTTGGACACCCAGAAGCAGAGAGCAGCCGATAAGTTCCACGAGAAGTGGCGTCTCGCCGCTGAGGACGAGGAATACCTGCGGCTCAAGGACGAGCACCGGCGCCACGAGCAGTAGCCGGTGCGAGGGCGGCGTTCCGGTAGTAGTATCCGCCACATGGACCGAACAGACTTGCTGCTCCTGGAGAGCGCCGTGACCGCCATAGAAGAGGCGGCTTCGGCGGTAGCCCGGGAGGTCGAGCGTGACCGGCTTGCCGAGATTACCCTGGCCCGGCTCTCCACCGTCGAGGCGGAGCTAAACCGCAGCCGGGTGTCGCTGGAGAAGATCATTCGCGACGAGACCGGCTGACAGCTAATTCGCGCACTCGCCGGTGCTGACGGGCGAGTTGCGGTCTTCGGCGGTGTTCAGGTGGCGGCCGACGATCTGGGACGGGATGCCGTAGCCGGCGTTGCTGGAATCGACGCGGCTGGCGAACACGGTGGCGACGACCTCCCCATCGACGTTGACGGCCGGACCCCCTGAGTTGCCGGGCCGTACGAAGGCGCGGAAGCTGGTCACGGTGCGCTCCACGGGGCCACGGTCGTAGGCGTCGGTGGAGATGACGCGCCGCGTAGCGCCGGTGCGCGCCGGTTGAACGTCGAGCGGGCCGTTCTCCGGGAAGCCGAAGACGGCGGTGGCCCGTCCTGACCGTGGCTCCGCCAGAGGCAGGGGGCTTATCCCGAGCTTCCTGACGCGCAGGATGGCGATGTCGTTGCGGTCGTCGAACAGAACCACCCGCGCCCGCCGGTTCAGCCCCGTGCCGCCGGGTTGAACCCGGGTCACGATCTCGCCGGCAACCACGTGGGCGTTGGTAACGATGAGGTTGGGGGCGGCGACCCAGCCAGAGCCCTCGACGCCGTAGCCGCAGGCAATGCCGCTCACGCGCACCATCCGAGAGCCTGCAGATCGGATCTCCGGGTCATCCAGGATGGCCACGTCCGGTTCGGCCACGTCGGCGCGGGGACCCTGGATCTGGGGTAGCGGGTCCAGCCTGGCCACGGCCTGTGTGAAGAGTTTGGATGGCATTTGCGCGTCCAGGGTTCTTATGACCCGCGAATCTTGCACCACCGGCTGGACGTTGGAGAGGACAGGTTCGTTCAGGGCGAAGGTCCCAACCACCCACACCAGGGTCAGGGAGAGCACAAGCCCCAGGGCGGCGCCCCCGACCCTGTCAAGCATCGCGGAGAGGGATCCCGTCAGGTGATCCCGCAGCGAGCCCCCGAAGGTCCGGGCCAGCACTTCCCCGAGCACCGCGAACGCCACCACGCTCGCCAGCGTTATCCCGGATCGGAACACCGGGTCCTCGTTGTCCGGCAGCAGGAACGGCGCCAGCCGCGAACCGATGGCCGCCCCGACCACGACCCCGGCCAGCGAGAACGCGCCCGCCAGAAACCCCGTCTGCATGCCCCGCAGCACCCCCGCGAACACGAATACCAGGATGAACAGATCGAGCACGTTGAGATCCGCGAAACCCATCCGCCGGATTCTACCGCCAGAAACCCTCTTTTACCGTTTACCGGTCTGCATAGTCCCGTCCCGCTTATATAATCCGGGGACGATGAGAGCCGCCAAGTTCGTTCCAGAGATACAAAAAGTCCTCGAAGAGCGGGGAGAGCCCGCCTATCGTCTGAAACAAGTCTACGCCGCCCTGACGGGCTCCCTGATCCGGGATTGGGACGAGGCCACGAGCCTTCCCAAGAACCTGCGGAGTGCGCTCTCCGAGGAGGTTCCGGCTGCCTCTCTGGGGCTGGAGCGCACCTCCCGCGCGACCGACGGGACGCGGAAATATCTTTTCAGGACACGCGACGGGCACGCCATAGAGACGGTTATGATCCCTGAGAAGGACCGCCGCACCGTCTGCATCTCCACGCAGGTGGGGTGCCCGATGGCCTGCAAGTTCTGCGCCACGGGGCTCCTCGGCATCAAGCGCAACCTGAAGGCGCGCGAGATCGCGGAGCAAGTCTTCGTCGTTGCCCGCGACATCGCCCCGGATGGAGACCGCGTCACCAACGTGGTGGTTATGGGGATGGGCGAGCCGATGCTCAACTACAACGACACGCTGCTGGCACTCAAGGTACTCAACGACCCCGGCGGGTTCGGCCTCGCCGCGCGTCACATCGCGGTCTCGACGAGCGGGCTGGTGGATAGGATCCGTCGTTTCGCCGACGAGCCGGAGCAATTTCACCTGGCGATCTCGCTTCACACCCCGTTCGGGGACGAGCGGGAGGAGATCATGCCCGTAGCCGCCCGTTCTTCCATCCCTGAACTGATGGAAGCCGCCCGCTACTACGTGAAGACGAGGCGCCGCAAGCTCTTCTTCGAGTACACGCTACTCGCTGGCGTGAACGACCAGCCGCGACACGTCGAGGGATTGGCCGAACTCCTAGACGATCCTCTCTACCACCTAAACCTGCTCCGGTTCAACTGGACGGATACGGGCTTCTCCGCGACCTCAAAGCGGCGGGCGAGGGAGTTCCTGCACGAAGCCCGCAGGCTCGGCCTCTCGGCGACGCTGCGGCCCAGCCGGGGACAGGACATAGAGGCAGCGTGCGGCCAGCTCGCGGCGAAGGATCTGCGGGGCCGTCCTGCGATACCAATGATCGGGGCTTGAAAGACGAACCTTCAGAGCGCCTCGATCCTCGCGCCCGAACCCTCTGGCGCATAGTTGGCGTTCTAAATGCTCTGCCGCTTCTTGCGGCGGGTTGTGCAGGAAGCTGGGTTTTGCTGAGGCTCGTGGATACCTCGATGTTTATCGGGATTCTGCCTGTACTTGCCGCGGCGGCGTTGCTGGTGCTGATGGTCGTGGTTGCCCCGACGCTGCGGTGGCAGCGGTGGCGCTACGAGATCAGGGAGGACGAGGTGGACCTGCAGCGTGGCATACTCTGGATCGCACGCACCCTCGTGCCACTGGCCCGCATCCAGCACGTCGACACCCGCAGCGGCCCGTTGCAACGACGTTTCGGGCTTGCGACCGTAGTCTTCTACACGGCGGCGGGGGCGAACCAGATCCCTGAACTCTACGCCCCGGTGGCCGCCACAGTACGTGACCGCATCGCTGAATTAACGCGGTTCCAGGATGAACTCTGAACCTGACAAATCGGGCGGCGATCCAAACGCAAGCCCGGACAACAGCCCACGCGAGAACCAGTCGGGAGACGCCATCCATCGCCTGCATCCGGCGGCCATGCTCATCGGGGCGCTCAAGACCATCCGGCGGTGGGTGGGCGCGCTCGTCATCCCCAGTATCGCTTTTCTGGCGAGCCAGGGTTTCAGCGTCCAGACCATCGTTCTCGTCTTTACCGGGATGGCCGTCGTGGCGGCGCTTGCGGCGGTGTGGGGCTTCCTGGCGTGGCGGGCCACGACTTACGAGGTCTCCGGCGGTGCGTTTCACTTGCGGCAGGGTGTGATCCAGAAGAGCGAGCGGACGATACCCCTTGACCACGTGCAGTCCGTAGACACCGTGCAGGGAATCATCCAGCGAGTATTCGGCGTCGTGGAGGTGCGTGTCGAGACGGCTGGGGGCGGGACTGACGAACCCGACGCATCGCTCTCCGCCCTGGGACGCGGTGCGGCAGCGGCGCTGAGGCGCGAGATCGAAGGTTCCCGCCGTGGATCTTCTCCCGCTACGGAAGAAGGTATGTCAGGACCGGTCGTGGTCCGGCGGCTGGCGACGCGGGATCTCCTGATCGCGGGCGCCACGAGCGGCCAGATCGGGGTTGCCCTCTCCCTGGTCGCCGTGATTTCCCAGGTGTTCGACGATCTCCTCTCCGAGGAGTTCGTCGAGCGGGTGGTAACCTCGTTCACCCCGCACTCAATCACGGCCCTGTTGCTTCTGGTCGCGGCGGCGGGACTGTTCGCCTGGCTGCTCGCCATCGGGGGGACGGTCCTGGCCCACGCGGGGTTCACGCTCTCGCGCGACGGGGACTACCTGTACATCAGGCGCGGCCTGCTGGAGCGCCGCGAGGCCACGATCCCACTCTCCCGCATCCAGGCCGTCCGGGTGGTCGAGGGCTTCCTGCGCCAGCCCTTCGGCCTCGCCACCCTCCGCGTCGAGAGCGCAGGTTACGGTGAGAACGCCGGGGTCTCTACCATCCTGTTTCCCCTGCTGCCCCGGCGGAAGGTGGATGGGTTCCTGCGGGCCGCCGTCCCCGAGTTCGCCGGGGAGCCTCTCCTGAAGCACCTGCCGCGCCGCGCGCTCCGGCGCTACGTGTTCCGGGCAGTGCTCGCCACGATCCCACTGGTCGCTGTGGTGTCCTTCATCGCCGTCTTCGGCGTGTACGCCGGGTTCACGGTGCCCGGTTGCGGGGCAGCCAGATGCGGCGCGGAGGATATTGCCCCGCTCGCGTTGGAGGTCCCGGCCGTTTTGTCGCTGGCCGTTCTCTTGGTGCTGGCCTCGCTCTACGGCTGGCTCCAGTACCGCGATGCCGGATGGGCCATTTCCGAAGACCGGCTGGTCGCCCGGTCAAGGCTTCTGGCGCGCACCACCACTGTCGCTCCCCGGCGGCGCCTCCAGTCCCGCAGCGTCGTCAGCAGCCCCTTCCAGCGGCGTTTGCGGCTGGCAACCCTGCAGGCGCGGGTAGCATCCGGCGGAGGCGGCGCGGAAGTAAGGATCGTTGACCTCGACGCGCTTGCCGCCGGACAGCTGGCCGATAGCCTGGGTCCCGGTACGGCTTCGTAGGGCAGTTTGTGGAGCAAGACACCGCGACGATGGAACGCGCTATGCCAAAACGCTAATTCCCGCGAGGTCGAAGTAGGGAGTCGGGAAAGTTTTAACCCGACTCCCTTTTACTTTGTGATAGCGCCTGGAACAGGCGGTTTCGCAACCACCAACGGACTTTCGAAAGATGAGGGGGAAGTCCAAGTCCTTCCCCTTCAGAAAGAACCGCTCTAGTATGCGCCGGCGTAGAGGAGCCGGATCGCGGCCCCGTCCTTGCTGAAGGTACCGGTGGCGACAGCGTTGCTCTTGAGAGCGGTCTCCACGGCCGCCGGGTTGGCGCTTCCGTTGGACGAGAGGTACAGGGCACCCGTCCCGCCGGTGTGCGGCGAGGCCATCGAGGTGCCGGAGTACGTGACCGTACCGCCGCCCTTCTTGGTCGAGAGGACGCTCACGCCCGGGGCCCAGATATCCACGCAACTGCCGTAGTTGCTGAAGGAGGCTTCCTTGTTGTTGATGTCGGTCGCCGCCGTGGTCATGATCCCGTTGTTCGTACCAGCGCCCGCGCGGGCCGGAGAGGTGCTGCAGGCATCTTTTGACTCGTTGCCGGCCGCCAGAGAGTAGAAGACGCCGCTATTCGCGGAACGCCTCACCGCGTCGTCGAGTGCCGTGCTGACGCCGCCGCCGAGGCTCATGTTGGCGATGGCTGGCTCCTGCGCGTTCGCCGTCACCCAGTCTACGCCTTTGATCACACCCGAGGTAGTACCCGAACCGTTGCAACCGAGAACCTTGACGCCCGTGAGCGAAGCGCCGGGCGCGACGCCGACGACGTCCTGCGTGTTGTCTATCGCCGCCACCGTGCCCGCGACGTGCGTGCCGTGCCCGTTGCAGTCCGTGGCCGGCCCGCCAGTGAAGGGGACATTGCCCGTCACGGTCAGGTCCGTGTGGGAAGCATCTATGCCGGTGTCTATGATGTACGCGTGGACACCCGAGACCGTCCCGGATCCGTCACCAGCCTTTGTCGAGCTTATGTCTGCGTGTATTTGATTTATCCCCCAAGGAATCGTCTGTGCAGTCGCCGTCATCGTCCCGTCCCGCTCGACGTAATCCACCTTGTCAGCGGAACGCACGTTGTCCAGCTGCTGATCAGGGATCGTGGCCGAGAAGCCTTTTATGGCGTTGCGGTACACGAAGCCGACCTGGGCGTTGTTGCGGCGCGCGATATTGGCCGCCACCTCGCCAGGATTGTCCACGCCGTCGTTCAGAACCACTATGTAACTACCTGTCCTATCTCCCGATGGCTGCGTCATAGCAACCCCGGATGCCAGCAGCGTCGCGGCCACGACCGCTGTCAGCAGAACCATCACCCGTCTCATTGTTGTCCCTCCCGACAATACGTAGCTAACCCGATGTGCAAGTAGTTTCAGAGGAGTAGCTTCGAGAGCCGTAGGGGCGGGTTGCCCATCTGGTGGTTGAGCAGGAAGGCCACGGTGTGAGAGAGGACTTTGCGCAACAGCCTGCTGGCGAGGTGCCAGATGTCGCGCGCCCACACCCTCTTTATGGAGTAGCGCTCTGTGAGCTGCGAAAAGACGGTGTCTATCCGGTAACGAAGCCCGCTGAGGAAGGCGCTCCTCTTGGGGGTGGGGTCCCTCTTCTTGGAGGAGTACGGGGCCAGCAACTCCACGCCCATGCCGGCCAACTCCTCGGCGGTCTTCGAGGAGTGGTAGTTGCGGTCCCCGACGATCAGACCGGAGCTAGACTCGGCGATCTGCGAGAGCACGGAGAGCTCGTGGGCGTTGGCCGGGGCCACCGAGAAACGGGTTATGACCCCAGGCCAGCAGACCCTCACGTGCATACGGAAGCCGTAGAAGGTCTGCTTGAGGAGGGTGTCCTTGCCGAAAGCGGCTTCTCCCTTGAAGCGAGAGCAGCGGTAGGCGCGGGCGAACAAGCAAGCCGGCAAAGGCATCGAGTCGCAGATGGCGAAGGTAGGGTCGTGAGGAGTCGAAGAGAGGAGTTCTTGCCAGAGGCGCTCCTTGAGCTTCCAGAGGTTCGCCGCCTGCCTGGCAAAGGTGGTGCGATGGACCTCGCCGAGGGCGGGGAACCACTCGCCGTAGTGCCTTCCGGAAGTAGCGGCGGATGGCCTTGTCGGTGTCGAGCCCCAAGAACTCTCCCACGATCTCGATGGTAAGGACCTCCGCGTCGGAAAGTTTCGGAGCAGGGCCGCGCTGGCGGATACGCTCTCCTTTGAGCCGATCGTCCACGAGACAGAAGACGGCCACGATGAGGGTGCTAAGATCCACGAGGGAAGACCTCCTTTACGCCGGTCGGTTTGGTCGCTACCGAGCGTAAGGAGGTCTTCCCTTCGGTTCAAGCTCTCAAGGAAACTTGCACACGGGATTAGCTAACAAAGCTTGGCAAGACCGTATTATCAAAAACAACGAAAGTCAGGCTCACTCAATATAGTATGCAAAAGTTTCACAGAAGGTTTACTGACGGGCATCGAGCCCCACTGCTCGCCGATCCTGCTTTCCGGAATCTGATTCGTCGCGTCGAAACATTGTGAAGCTGCCGACCTTGTTGAATTCGTAGCTCAGCACGCGCATTCGTTCCATAGAAGCCTGGATCGAGGATCCTTGACCCGCGAGGCGGCTGCGAATTGCAACCTCGAACCCACGCGATGCAGGCTGTCCGGGCCTTACCCCGGCACTCTCTAAATCTCCTCAATGGTTGTGGCGCGGGGTTTCGGCGGCGACTCGCCTGTACTTGGGGGCGGATTCCAGAACCGCCCCGCTGTCGAGCTGGCCGACCTGGGAACGGTAGATCTCCTGCCAGGGCGTGTGACTTTCGGGGACGGGGGGAGCGCCGTTCTCCCGCCTGCGGCGTTCGATTTCCTTCTCCGAAACGAGCGCGTCGCAGCGTCCGGCCTTCAGGTCTATGCGGATGGTGTCGCCGGTCCTGAGCCAGGATAGTCCTCCACCGGCGGCGCTTTCGGGGGCCGCGTTGAGGATGGATGGGCTGTCAGAAGTCCCGGACTGACGCCCGTCACCGATGGTTGGCAGCGTCGTAATACCACGCTGGATGAGATGATCCGGCGGCTGCATGTTCACGACTTCCGCCGAGCCGGGCCAGCCTATGGGTCCTGCGCCCCGAATCACCAGGATCGAGGTCTCGTCTATGCCGAGGTCGGGGTCGTTGATGCGCTCGTGGTAGTCGTCCGAGCCGTCGAAGACCACCGCTTTGCCCTCGAAGATGCCATCATCGTTCAGGTAGCGGGCGCGGAAGTCTTCGGAGATCACGCTGGTCTTGATGATTGCGAAGTCGAACAGGTTGCCCTTGAATACCCTGAACCCGGCAGTCTGCATGAGCGGCTCGCCGCAGCTCGTGATCATCTCCCGGTCGTGGCTCCGGTGACCATCAACGTTCTCGGCCAGCGTCCTGCCTGTTACGGTCGGAACGCCGCCATCTATCTTTCCGGCCTCGATCAACTCGTGCAGCACCGCCGGAACGCCTCCCGCCCGGTGGAAACGCTCTCCCAGGTACTCGCCTGCGGGCTGCATGTTGACGATCAGGGGTACGTCGTAGCCATGCTCCCAGTCTTCAGGTGCGAGGTTCACCCCAGCGTGGCGGGCTATGGCCATGATGTGCGGCTGGGCGTTGGTCGAGCCGCCGATGGCCGTGACGGTGACTATGGCGTTCAGGAGCGCCTGCCGCGTCAGAATCTTGGATGGCCGGATGTCTTCGTGGGCCATCTCCACGATTTGGCGGCCCGTCTCGTAAGCCATCTGGCCGCGCTCCCTGTACGGGGCGGGGATGGCAGCGCAGCCGGGCAGGGACATCCCGAGCGCCTCGGCGACGGCGTTCATCGTGGAGGCCGTGCCCATGGTGTTGCAGTGTCCGGCGGATGGCGCGGAGGCGAGTGCCGTTTCGTAGAACTCGTCCTCGTCGATCTCCCCGGCGGCCAACCTGCGGCGGCTCTCCCAGATCGCCGTGCCTGACCCGACGAGTTTGCCCTCGAAGTAGCCGTCGAGCATCGGGCCGCCGGAGAGCACGATGGCCGGGATGTCCACAGTCGCCGCGGCCATGATCGCCGCCGGCGTCGTCTTGTCGCAGCCGGTGGTGAGCACCACGGCGTCTATCGGGTAGCCGTACAGGACCTCGACCAATCCTAGGTAAGAGAGGTTACGGTCGAGGGCCGCCGTCGGGCGGCGGCAGTTCTCGAAGACCGGATGCACGGGGAACTCGATGGGCATCCCGCCCGCGTCGCGGATGCCGTCGCGCACCCGCTTCGCCAGCTCGATGTGGTGCCGGTTGCACGGTACAAGGTCGCTGCCGGTCTGCGATATACCGACGATGGGCTTGCCCGAACGGAGCTCGTCCGGCGTGATCCCGTAGTTCATGAATCGTTCCAGGTAGAGCGCGGTCTGATCCTTGCGGTGCGGATCGTCGAACCAGTCCCGCGAACGCAGCCTGCGAGGCGCCTGTCCATTGCCCGAGATCATCCATCCACCTCCGGATCGCCTGTCCTTAACTGGATTCTACAGCCACCAACTATGCAGGCGGTGTAGCCACCGCCGTCTTTCCCAGCGCCTGTATGGCGGTGGGCACCATCGTGAGCTCGGGTACGTATACATGCGGGGGCAAGGTTGCGAGAAACAGGCACGCCCGCGCAACGTCACCCGGCTTGAGGCTGGCGTCTCTAACTTCTTTCGGCGGCGGCTCGGGGCGGTGGTCCAGGATCGGGGTGTCCACTATACCGGGCAGGATGGCGGAGCAACGCACGCCGTTGGTGTGTTCCTCGAAGCCGACGGCGTGGGCCAGTTCGATCATGCCGGCCTTTGAAGCCTGGTACGCGGGCCCGGAGGCGTCGGGCCACTTGCCCGAGACGCTGGCGATCACGATCACCAGCCCCCGCGAAGCCCGCAGATAGGGCAGCGCGGCGCGCACGACGTAGAAAGCGCCGGAGAGGTTAACCGAGATCATCCGGTCCCACTTCTCCGCCGTCAACTGCTCGAAGCGCCGCTCCGGGAAGTTCATCCCGGCCGGGATGACGAGGATATCTATTTCGTCGGACTCTCCTATCTCCTCCACCAGCTTCCAGACGGCGCCCGAATCAGAGATGTCTAGCGCTTGGGCGGAGATTTCGCGTCCTTCTGCGCCCTCCTCGATGGCTTCGCGGCGGCGGGCGGCAGCGTGGACCTTCGCACCGGCGTCTGCGAACAGGGTGGCGGTGGAGAGCCCGATGCCGCTCGACGCCCCGATCACGACGGCCGTCTTCCCCGAGAGCGAAGCGTTCTCCATCACCTCCCCGCCTCCGCCAGGAATACTTTTATCTGCGCCGAAGGCCCGCGTACCAGCTCCGCGAAGGCATCCGGCCCATCCTCCAGCGGCAGCACGGTCGGAAGCTCTCCGATGCCGGCTTTCCCTTCGACGAGCCACTCGAGCGCCCGCTCGTAGTCCGACGCCGTGTAGGCGTATGAGCCCTGGAGGTCGATCTGCCCTCGTACCACATCGTGGAAGCCGAGCGTGGTGTCGTCATCGTGCAGCCCGATGAACACGATCCGGCCTCCCGGACGGACCAGATCCAGGGCCATCCGGCGCGTAACCTCCGCACCAACGGCATCGAGGACCAGGTCGGCACCCACGCCTTCGGTCGGACCTTCGAGCGCCTCGCTGACTTCTTCGCCCGAGGAGTAGACGGCGGTCGCGCCGAGGGCCAGCGCCTGATCTCGCCTGGCCTCATATGGCTCGACGACGGCGACGTTTGGTATCCCTTCCAGCACCGCGGCCTGCAAACACATCAGGCCGATGGTCCCGGCCCCGACAACGACCGCGTGCTCGACCGGATGTTCCACCACGAGCCCAAGCCGCGCGGCGTGTACCCCGTTCGCCAGCGGCTCCGCCAGGGCGCCCGTGCGCGCTTCGACGCCATCCGGCAGCGGATACACGTTATCCGCCGGGGCTTGCGTGTATTCGGCGAAGCCTCCGGGGGAGTGGATGCCGACGAGCTTCCTGTTCGGACACAGGTTGGTCTGCCCGGCACGGCACAGCAGGCACGTCCCGTCATAAGAGAGCGGGTTCACCGCCACCACGCGGCCAAGCAGGGATTCATCCACGCCATCGCCGATCTCCGTCACCGTACCGGCGAACTCGTGGCCCATCACCAGCGGCGGGGTGCGGTTGCCCATTCGACCGAGGTAGCCTTCGATCTCCGACCCGCAGATGCCGGCCGCATCAGGGTGCACGATCACGGTTCCCGGCGCAATTTCCGGCTCGGGAACGTCCTCTATCGCCATCTCCTCCGGCCCGTTCCATACCACGGCTTTCACAGGACGACCCTCCTCTCGAATGTTCTACGATTCACGCATCAGGATAGCGCGGGCTGGGGCACCGTCCGAGTCCGACAGTTTTATCGGCAAACACGCCAGCACGTACTCCCCCGGCTCCACGCCAGACAGCGCCAGGCCCTCCAGGATCACCACGTCGGCCCCGAGCAGGGTGTGGTGGGTATGGAACTCACCGTCCTCGAACGGCTCGACGGAGAGGAAATCGACGCCGATGGTCTCAGCCCCGATCTCCACCAGGTACTCGGCAGCCTCGTGCGAGATGGCCGCGTATCCCTCCGTGAACCCGCCGCGCTCTAGTAGCCCCTGCTCCGAGTTGCGGGTCTTCAATAACAACCGCGCCGTCCCGGCGACTCCTGCCGACTCGAGATCTTCCCGGCTGATATGACCTTGCACGTGCGTCAGGTCCACCACCCGGCAAGGCCCGACGACGCGGGCGAGGTCGAGCGCCTCCATCGTCCAGCCTCCGGGGATGAAGTGCAATCTTGCGTCAACGTGGGTGCCTGTGTGGGCGCTCAAGGACCAGCGGCTGACGGTGTTCGGGTCACCCCTGTCGGTGTGGCTGGTGAACTCCTGCGCTGGCGGGCCGTCGCCGGGCCACACCACAGAGCGTGGACTGATGGGCGCTGTTATGTCGATGATCTCCACTACCCCTCCGGTTCTTCCCCAGGCACGAGCGCGGCGGCCCGTACAGGAGAACCTGATCCGCCCCGGATCTTGAGCGGCAGCGCGATGAACAGTGAAAACGGCGGCAACCGGTCCAAATTCTTCAGGTTCTCCACGACGTACACCTCGTTGCCGAGCAGCGCATGATGCGCCGGGTTGTCTTCGGTCCCGCCAGAGTCAACGGCGAGCGTGTCGCACCCGACGAGCGAGATACCCTTCTCCACCAGGTAATCCGCAGCCTCGTCCGAAAGCCCCGGCCAGTCTTCGAGGAAGCGGCGTCCCTCCGGCCCCGCCTTCCAGCGCTCGTCCCAGCCGTAGCGTATGAGCACCGCGTCGCCGGGCGCGAGATCCCCATGTCCCGCTTCCCAGCCCCGTATGTAGTCAGCCGCGAGAAGATCTCCCGCTTCCAGGTCCGGGGCTTCTATCGTGGCGGCGCGGCAGACGAGGCGCTGGAGCGGGATCTCATCCGTCCCGTAGTGGGCAGATCCCTCACGGACGAAGTGCAGCGGGGCGTCCATGTGGGTACCGGAGTGTTCGCTCAGGGTGAGGCCGTAGTGAAGGGCCGGATCGCCGTACTCGTACGATTCGTGCAGAACGCGTCCGAAGCGGGCATGCGTTGGCCACGCCGGAATGTCTTCCTCCAGGGTGTGCGAGAGGTCAACCCACCGGTAGCCCCGCAGCCGTTCGGCCAGTTCCGCTGTGCCGTCCATCGCGCTTCAGCCTTCGCCGCTCATGGTGGCGGTCTCCCGGATCATGCAGATAGGGATGAGGGCGAGCATGCAGATCGCGGCCATAAAGATGTAGTGGGCGGTGAAGCCGAAGTGCTGGACTAGGAGGCCCGCTACGGGAGCCGCGATCAGGCCGGATGCGCCGAGTCCGATCCCGATCATCAGGCCGAGCCCCGACGAGGCCCCTTCACGGCTCATCCCCGCGCCCGCTGCCCACCCCTGCCCGGCGAGTCGCCGAATACGCCCAGGATGAGCCCGCCTATGGCCGTGTCGGCGAAGCTCAGGCCGACCAGAAAACCGTCCGCGCTGTCGCTGAGGTTGAACTCGCTCTGAATGCCGGGCAACACGGCAGGCAGGATCGCACGGTCAATAGAGTTGATGAGTATGGTCCCCGCGGTGACGACGAGCATCCACCACGACACGGGATGATCCCTCAGGATATACTTCCCGGCCCCCGTCCTCGTGACTCCTGCCATTGTCCCCTCCTCCACCCCGAGTATTCCACGTCAGCGAACGGCGATCCGTACAGCCTTCCCCGTGGGCCACGTTAGCAGCGTCTCCATACAGCGTCAACGCCGCCGCGCGGCCTGGCGCCGCGTTACTTCGCGCTGTAGCGACCGGCGTCTGTGAAGCAGTCTATGACGGCGCAACCGGCCTCCAGAATGGCGGAGTGTTCCGCGCCGTCCGGGATGTCGTAGGTCTCGCCGGGTCTGTAGGTTCCGGCTTCGCCGCTTATGGTGAGGTGCAGGGTACCGCTCACGACGATACCCCACTGCGCGCCGTGGGCGTGAGGCGATACCTCTACCCTGTTCTCCGCGTAGAAGAACACGGCCTGCCCGTCAGGACCGGAGATCATACGCCCCTCCAGTCCCGCAAACGGCGTGTCTACCTGCGGCAACTCATCTATCCAACCCGTGAACGGCTCCATCCGCGCTCCTTCCCCAGATATACACCTGCTAGCTGTTTGCCTTCCCGGTAGAAATGATAGACGAAGCACCGTGCCAGTTCCTACGTCCCGGCGTCTCGCGCCTCCGGGTCCTGGCCGAGCGCCGACCGGCCGCCGTCAACGGGCAGGATCGCGCCGTTGATGAAGCTGGCCGCCTCGGAGAGCAGGTAGGCGCTGGCAGCGGCCACGTCTTCGGGGCGCCCGATCCGCCCGACAGGGTGGAGCCGGTTTATCTCGCCCTCGATCCGTTCTGCCTCCGATGGTTCCTGGCCTTCGAGGAACGCTTCGTGGCGTTCCGTGGTGATGGAACCGAGGGCCACGGCGTTGGTTCGGATGCCGCGTGGCCCGTAATCCACTGCCAGCGCACGGGTGAGTCCCTCGACGGCTGCCTTGGCCGTCGCGTATGGCAGGGCGCCCGGGACTGCACGCTGCGCCTGGTGCGAGGAGACGTTGACTATCGCGCCTCCCGTTCCGGCGGCGAGGAATCGCCGCACGGCAGTCGCGCACCCGGTGACGACGGGGGAGAGGTTGAGTGAGATCAGGGCCATCACCTCTCCTGCTCGTGCGGAGTGGATGGACGCGTCGCGGAACACGGCGGCGTTGTTGACCCAACCGGCGAGCATGCCAGCGTCCTCCGCGAGATCCGCGGCCCGCTCCGTGACGGCCTCGTCCGAGGCGTCACCAATCACCGGTACCACCCGCGACCCGGCAGGGTGTTCCCCAGTCCATTCGAGCGCGGACGGGTCGAGTTCGATAACGGCCACGCTGTCCGACTCCCCGAGCAGCCGCTCGACCAGCGCGGCCGATCCCGCGTCCACCACCCGTCACGACGTATGAACGGACCATGCACACCCCCGTTTCGACGTTCGAACGTCAGAGATCATACGTCCGGAAGGACGTTTGGGTCGCCGGAAGCCCGTTATACTGGATTCGATGGGGAAACCGAAACGCAGGGGGATTGGGACTTTGGAGCGTCTCGAAGGCAAGAGGGCGATAGTGACCGGCGCGGGCTCTGGCATAGGCCGGGCCGTGGCCATCCGGCTCGCCTCTGAGGGCGCCCGCGTCGTCCTCGCCGACCTCGATACGGAGGCAGCCGGCGGCGTGGCCGCCGAAATAGAAGGCGAGATCATCGTCCGGGCCACTAACGTGACCGATGCGGCTGACATGGAGGCGCTCGTGGAACAGGCCGTGTCAGAGTGGGGCGGCCTCGACGTGATGGTCAACAACGCGGGCGTCGGAGCAGCGGCAACGGTCGTGGATACCCCGGAGGAGGACTACGACCGCATGATGGACGTGTGCGTCAGGGGGACTTTCCTCGGCATGAAGTATGCTGTGCCCGCCATCCGGGACGCAGGGGGCGGGTCCGTCATCAACATGTCCTCCGTCGCCGCGCTCGTAGGCTTCCCTGAGCGCGCCATCTACTGCGCGGCCAAGGGCGCCATCCTCGCCATGACGCGCGGGGCGGCCCTGGATCACATAGCAGAAGGCGTGCGGGTCAATTGCATCGCTCCTGGCACAGTGGAGACGCCGTGGATCGACAGGATCACCAGCGGCTACGACGATCCCGCCGAGGCGAGGAAGAACATGCAGACCCGCCAGCCGCACGGCCGCTTCGTGCAGCCGGAGGAGATCGCCGCGATGGCCGCGTATCTCGCCTCAGACGAATCGGGGTCCGTGATCGGGGCCTGCATGATCGTGGACGGCGGCGTTACTGCCCGGTGACGAAAGTACGTCGGGTGAAAGACACCCACACCCGGATCGTGGAGTCCGGCTACGACCACATAGCGGAGGCATATCTCGCAACCAACAGCATGTTGCGATGAGGATGGGCCGCATGGCAACATGGAGCGATGAAGGCTTACTCCGAAGACCTCCGTAGGAAGATCGTGGATGCCATCGGGCGGGGCATGCCCAAGGCCGAAGCGGCCCGTACATTCGGGATCGGGATCTCCACCGTCAAGCGTTACGCTTCCAAGGCGTGAAGAGGTGAGCTCCTGGAGCCGGGTAAGGCTCCCGGCAAACGACCCAAGATGGACGAGCGAGCCGCAAGCTCCTCGAAGAGGACCTGAAGGAGCGCCCGTTCGCCACCCTAAGGGAGCGCTGCGAGTACGTGCGAGTAAGGGCGGCTTGGCGGTCGATGGTGGCCGCGGAGGTCGATCCCGAGCGGTTGGTGTTCGTGGACGAGATGGAAGTACATACCTCGCTTGCGCCCCTTTACGGTTATGCCCCGAAGGGTGAGCGCGTGCGCCTTTCGGTGCCTCGCAACCGCGCTAAGAACACGACGCTTTTGGCCTCGATCACCCTCGGCGGGATGGGCGAGACGATGCCCGTGGAGGGCTCCACCGACCGAGGAGTCTTCGAGGCCTACCTAGAGCACGCCCTAGCGCCCACGCTGGAGGCCGGACGGATGGTGATCGTGGGCAACCTTCCCGCCCACAAGCCGGCCAGGGTGAGGGAGATCATCGAGGAGAGGGGCTGCGAGCTGGTCTACCTACCCGCCTACTCTCCGAACCTCAACCCGATAGAAGAAGCGTTTAGCAAGATCAAGGGCATTCTGAGGAAGGCCCGGGCCAGAACCCGCGAGGCACTAATCGAGGCTATGGGACAGGCCCTCTGAGCGGTGAGCACCTCAGACGCCCGGGCCTTCTTCGAGCACAGCGGCTACCGCCCTACGGTTCAACCGTTCTGACAGCGGTTTGCATGATGCTTGATCCTCGGCGAAACTCTCTGTATGAGAGCGTATTCGAAGGACCTCAGAGTGAAGGCGCTGGATGCGGTAGATCGTGGGTTGCCCAGAGCGGAGGTCGCGAGGACCTTCGGGATCTCCCTGCCCTCGATCAAACGCTGGCTGAAGAGACGAAGAGAAACGGGCGAGGTAGATGCCAAAGCCCCGCCCGGTCCACCGGCTGTCAAAGGAGCGATGCTCGGGGAGTGGTTGCCTGCTCATCTTCGGAGGAATCCCGATCTCACCCTAGAGGAACACTGCGAGGCTTTCGAGGAGGATTTCGGGATCGAGGTATCCGAGGCCACCATCAGCCGCGCCATCTCGCGTCTTCCGGAAGGTTGGCCGCTCAAAAAAAGTCAAAGCTAGCCTCCGAGCGCGACGAGCAAGCCAGGGGATTGTGGCGGTGGCTGGCTTCTCGCTTGGACGCAAGAAGGCTGGTGTTCGTAGACGAGTCCGGCTTTCACACTTCCATGACGCGCCTTTACGCCAGGGCTCCCAGAGGAGAGCGGGCCTACGGCAAGGTCCCTCGCAACCGCGGCAAGAACGAGACGCTGATCGCCTCGATCACCTTCGAGGGAGCGATGGGCGCCTCCATGACCGTCGAGGGTGGCACCGATGCGGCGGCCTTCGAGGCTTACGTGGAGCATTTCTTGGCTCCTACGCTAAGGGAGAGGCAGGTGGTACTAGACGGGCTCGGAGCGCACAGGACCGATAAGATGAAAGAACTCATCGAAGCGAGGGGAGCCGAGCTGTTGTTCCTGCCTTCCTACTCGCCGGACTTGAACCCCATCGGGGAAGCGTTCTCGAAGATAAAGAACATCGTCAGGAAGGCCCAGGCACGCACTCGCGAAGCGTTGGTCGAAGCCATAGCCTTAGCGATCTCGGCGCTCACGCTCGAAGACGCGGCGGGATGGTTCGCCCACTGCGGCTACTATACCCACAGGATCAATACTCATGAACACCGCTGTCAGAAGTTTCCCCGATTCACCTCCTTTAGCATATCTATATCCAGTTCCTTTTCGGCAAGCAGCTTCTTGAGGCGGGCGTTCTCCTTCTCCAACTCCTTGAGACGCTTGGCCTCCCGTGAGCTCATCCCACCATAGTGGTTTTTCCAGCGGTGGAAGGTAGTTTCGCTTACCCTCAGGTTCCTAGCCATCTCTGGCACGGTGGAACCGGAAGCGAGCTTGCCTTCCGCTTCTCGGACCTTTCGGACTATCTGCTCTGGTGAGTGTCTTTTGCCCAACTTCGAGAGTCCTCCTTCCGCTCATAGCGGACTTCTCTGGACTCTCATCGTAAGTGGATCAGATTCCGGGGCCAGGTCGATTATGCCACTAACAAACCGGAACGGTATAACAAACCACTGAGAGAAGGCAAAGTGAGTAGTGCTCCGCTCTTTGCGTGTGCGGGTTTGTGTTCTCTTTGTATCAGCTCTGTGGTCCGCGTAGGCCTGCCGCCTGCGCTTTGAGATCGGTCGACTCCGCATCGGCTTCTGGGAGCCTCGGCGCATCTTGCTGTCCTGCCGCCAGTAACCTAGCGATGGCGAGGCCGATGGGCTGGCCGGTCCTGTCCGTGTAGTAGGTGAAGGCGGGGGAGGGGTTCACTTCGAAGCAGTACCAGTCCTCCTCCGGCGTCCGCCGCAGATCTATGCCCGCCACCGGAAGCCGTACGGCCGCCCCTAACCGTCGACACCGATCCACTATATCCTGGGGGAGGCGACAGGCACGGATCTCGACTTTGTGGTGTGCGGGATACCGGTAGTCGTCGGCCTCAGAGATTATCTCGCAGGCGAAGACCTCGTCGCCCACGACGTGGATCCGGTGATCCTTTCCCGGTACGTATTGCTGGAACAGGGTAGGGCAGGACTTAACGTTCGCGAGGCGTTCTGCGTGCTCGGGTTTCAGGCGCGAAACTATGCTGCGGGTGCCGCTCACGGACTTGTAGACCACGGTGCCGTGCCGCTGCCAGAAATCTCGCGCCGCGTCGGGGTCCGTGGTGAGGAGGGTGTCGGGTACCTCGAAACCGAAACTACGGATCTGCCCCAGCTGGTACGGTTTCGAGCCGTTGGCGGCAGCCGCCTGCGGACGGTTCACCACCAGAGCCCGGGTGATCCTCGACCAAGACATCATCGTATACCCGACAGCGAGGGCGTGCCGCCTGGCGGCTACGTCCGATCCTGCCCGCGTGACGACCGGTGATTGCAGAGGCTCGTACGGCCGGAGATAGACTGCAGTGACCGCGGCCAGATCGACGCACCGGGCCCTCATCCGGATCGTGCCCTCCAGACCACCATTTACAGTGAGCTGGATCTCGGTGTTCAGCACGTCGCGTTGGTCCACCACCAGGTAGGGCACGCCCAGGAGGTCCAGCTCCTCGCGCACCGCGACCAAAGGGCCGTCCGCCCCCGAACCCCAGAGCAACACTAGCACGAGCCACCATCGCTCAGGTACTCGAAGATTGCATCGGCAACAACAGGCGGCGAGACGTCAGGGTACGGGTCCGCGTCGAGCAGCTGCGGCCCGTCGGCGGTCTCGGCGAAGCGGACGGCAAGGAGGTCTGCCCGGGCCAGCCTGGCCAGGCGCAGCCCATGCGCGGCCAGCGTGTCGTCCGCCGCACCCAGGCAACGCCCGCCGACTACCGTTGCGGTGACGACGGGCGTGGCGGGCTCGTCCTCCCGAAAGTCGGCCGCGAGCGCGGCGTGTCGCCGCACCGGTCGGACCGGAATCCCGTGGCGGGCCGCCACGTGTACCCACTGCTCCTGGTACCAACCTGGTCCCGAGATCCAGGTTGTGGCGGGCCGATTGAGCACGGGGCAGTCGAGGCTCGCCAGCCAGCACTGCAAGAACGCGGTCATCTCCGCTGCAACGTAGGCACGATCCTCGCGCGCTATCCGGGGGAGCTCGCTCTCTGGCACGTACGGCAGACGCGTGAGTACGCCCGTGACCTCGTCGGCGGCCACGAGCTCACCACCTATCACCGCGACAGAGCCGTCGGGGTCGGCCTGAAGGTATCGCCATCCCTGCATCGAGAGGTCCTCGCAGGTGAGCAGCCCGGCGCCGCTACCAGCCCAGCGCTCGACGAGCTCCCTTGCCTGCCTGTCGTGGCGGCTCGCGACAACGACGAGCAAGGCCTACTGTTCCTCCGACCCGTCGGGGGTCTGCGTGCCCGATTCAGGACGTTCCTCGGGCTGGATGAACGACCGCTCCGAGCCGCTTCCCTCCGGGGCCGATTCGATCTCCTCGGCCCGTGACATCTCCGCGAAGTTTCGAGGTTGGATACGGATGTCGTCGAAATTCTTCTCAGCCTGAATCTTCTCGAACTCTTTCTCGCCAGCGAGAAGGCGAATCTTCTCGGGCAATTCTTTGATATCTTTCTCCTTCTCTTTCTCCTTCTCTTTCTCCTTGGCTTTGCCGGCATCGACCGTCAGGGAGGCGGATTGCGTCGTTCCCAGGTAGATCGCCTGGACGGTCACGCTCCTTGCCTGGTCCGTGAAGGTCTTGCCGAAAGCGTCGAACGTTATCTGGGTCGCCCCGGCCGCGACGGGGAAGCTCGAAGGAATAGTCGCGGTGGCGTCGTTATTAGAAACGAGGTTGACGACGGTATTGCTCGGCGCGGGTGAGGTCAAGGTGATTGTGCCTGTCGATCTGCCGGCGTTCGGGATCCTCGTCGGCGAGAACGCGAAGGTCGAGATCCTGGGTGGTTGAACGGCCAGGGGGGAGGTTCTCTCCACCCCGCTGCGGGCTGCCACGATGCTAATGTCTCTCCTGCTCGAGACCGGTCTGGTGGTTACGGTGAAGGATTGAGTGGTCGCATTCTGGTTAAAGGCGATCCTATCCGGAACCGTCGCCGCCGTCGTGTCGGTGCTGCGAAGCGTGACCTCGAAGCCGGCCGGCGCAGCAGCGTCGACCGTGGCGCTCCCCGGTATAGGGCTTCCGCCGTTGACCGACGGAGACTGTAATGAGAGCGTGCTGAGTGCCGGGGGTTGTACCGTCAATTGTGCTTGGCGGAACCCCTTGAACGAGGCCGTTATGGTGACCGGCGTCGCCGTGTGGACGGGCTCCGTCTCTATCGCGAACGGGTTGGCGTTGGTTCTGTTTCCGGCCGCCACGCTCACGGTCTGCGGGACCCTCACGACGGCTAGGCTACCGCTCTGCAGCGTGACGCCGACACCGCCTGTCGGTGCCGGGCCAGTTAGCGTTACCGTGCCCTGGGCTGTCGCCTTCCCGAAGAGCGAGCTCGGGTTTACCGTAAAGCTCTCGAGCACCGGCGCCTGCACCAGCAGGTTCGCAGACCGTACTTGCTGCTCGAAGGTTGCTGTGATCGTCACCGAGGTGTCTGTTGCGACCGGCGTAGTGTTTACCTGGAAAGTCTGGCTCGTTTGCCCTGCGGGAATCGTTGCAGTGGCTGGCTCCACGCGTGCCACGTTTGCGTTGCTGCTCGCCAGGCTGATAGTGACACCGCCGGCGATGGCCGGCCCGACGAGGTTCACCGTGCCCGTAACCGAGCCGGTCTGTCCGGTCACCCCGGCCCGGTCGAGAGTCACGCTGTTCAGCCTCACCTTATCCCTCACGACCCGGAACCACATCTCGAAGTCGTCGCTACGCCCGAAACCCGCGCTCGGGAAGGTGAAATCGCCTTTGATGGTGAAGTAGGCCATTATCTGGGTGCTCGGCACCTTCGTGAAGAGCGTGTTTTTGAGCCAGTCGCTGGTCTCCTTCTTCGGCTTCCACGAGAACACATCCTCCTGGGCGCTCACGTCCGCGGCGAGGACGAGCCGTTGGAAGCCTATAAGGGCGTTGCCCCACTCCTGCTTGTCTGAGGCTGTCTGTGGGAAGGGTATCTCTAGGGTGAGATTGCAGGGGGGGGTTCTCCTGATGATCTCCTGGTCGATAGCCTCGCTGCAGACCACCCGGATCTCGCTGTCAGCCAGCGCGGTCGCGGGGATCTCACCGTTCACCTCCAGTTCCTGTTCGCCGAGGGCTACCTTGTCTACCTGGATGCTCTCGGATACCGTCTGGCTGGTGCTCAGGGTGGCGTTGAAGTAGATGGGCAGGTGAGAGCCGTCAGCGAGCGATACCTTGACCTGCTGGTTTGGGATATCCCTCGCGAGGGTCCAGAAGCACTTCGCCTCGCCCCGTGCGTCGGTGGTCGCAATCATGCTCCTGAAGGTGTCGCCGTCCTCCGTAGCAGCGTCGCTATCAACCCCTAGGTGACCGTCGTAGGTGGCGAGGTTTTCTCCCTGCACCTCAAACTTCACGAGCGCGCCGTGCACAGGCCTGCCGCCGGCAGCGACTCCGACGACGAGCGGCTCAGGAAGCTCGCGAAGCGGGAGTGCCGACTGACCGTCGCCCCCGAGGTAGAAGAGACCGGTTACCCCCGTGAGAGGAGGGAACAGGTCGCGGCAGTCAGAGAGCACAAGGAGGTGCTTCTCACTGTCCCCATCTTCCGTGGCGACGGTCCCGAGCATGGCCAGCGCGAGCGGCGAGTAATGATGTCTGATGCCGGCGGGTGGCCTGAACTCGTTCCGCGGCCACTCTATGTCGCCCGTCGCTGTGCGGGCCGGAATGAGCCAGTAGTCGCCCGCGTTGTAGTAGCCTGCGGAGAATTGCACCCGTAGACCTCCCTCAAGGTCTATGGGTTTCTTGTTTGGCATGATCTTTATCCCGTCCGGCGGCATCTCTTGGTCTGGCGGGCAGTCCCAACGGCGCAGCTTGTAGTGGAAGGTGCGTGCGTCATCGGAGCTGACCGGGGTAAGCTTCTCTCCCACAGTGATGGTGCGTTTTGCGGGACTCACGTCCACGATCCGCAGAATCTGTCCGGCCTGCCCGTTGAGCTCTCTGTCGTCGCTCACCAGATCAACGTACTGCCCTGGCGCGAAACCCAGGGTCTCGTCGTTGCCGAGGTCTCGCACCGCGATCTCCGTGCTGGTCGGGTCGCCGGTCCCCGCGTAGGGGATCCTGAGCACCGACGTCACCACCGAGCCGTTGTCGCGGGACCACTTGAACGTGGCTACACCCGGCTCGCCGCCTTTGTGTATCTCGACCCGATATAGCTGGTTTTCGAGCAGTTCGTACCCGGCGCCCGGCGGCAGGAGGTGCGACGGCTTGATGTTGGCTGAACTATTGGTGCTGGGTGAACCGTTGGTCTCGGCCAGCAGTTCACCGGTGCTCGGCGGGTGTATGTCATACAGCTCGCCGTCGAACGCCTGATGGCGGTCCACCTTAACCAGTTCGAGTATCCGATCTTTCACCCGCTGCAGTTGGGTGCGCAGTTCGTGTAACTCGCCCGCGGGCGCTGCCAGTGCAGCGATCTCATGGGCGTCCAGAGCCCGTTTATAGATTCTGACTTCATCGATGCGACCTGCGAAGTGCTCACCGAAGCCGGGGTTCCTGCCTATCTGCAGTCGGTTGTTCGACACTTGGCTCGTTTGCTCGCCATCTGTACGGTGGCGAACCCCGTTCTTGTAGAAGAGGATCTCCGTCGGTGTGTATACCACGGCGATGTGCTGCCACTGGTTGGGCGTCACCGCAACCGGAGTCCACACCCCAGTACCGGTGAAGACTCCGAATTTATCGGTTCCTCTTTCAATGATGACACTGCGGTCGTGACCACCATCATCCGTCGATAAGATCGCCTGGCGCGCTCCATGGTTAATCCTGGTTGGGTAGATCCACGTCGTCCAGGTCGTCGAAGGCATGGCGCTTGGCTGCGCGTCTATGTTGGTGGCGACGTAGTCGTCCACGCCGTCGAAAAGGAGCGCACCACCTCCCGCATTGCCTGTGCTCCGGGTGGGGCCCACGAGCGTCCCGTTGTTGCCGTTCTCCGAAGAATCGTACGCCTTGGCGCCGCTGTCTTCGTCGAATCGCCAGTGTGCGACCGCCAGTTTATTCGCGAGCTCACGATGCTCTCTAACGAGCGACTGCAATTCGCTGACGTTGGACGTGGTATCCGCTGCGTCGAGCCGCCGTGCCTTCACCTGGCACACCGTACGTTTGCGGGTGGTGGTGTCCGGGCCACCGAGGGCAACCTCCCGGATGCGGTCGTCCTCCACTGCGGTCACGTGTCGCTCCCACACGTCGAGGTACACGAGCCCCACGCTGTTTGGCTCGTCTTTCGGGCTGAGGATGCGGGTAATGTCCATCCCGGGCAGATCATCCTGGCCTCCAAAGAGGATGGGGTTCTCATTCTGGCAGAGCATACCATCGACGTAGTAATCGCCCGACCCGATTGTGAGGGTGCCGCCCTGGGCGCTGATCTCGAACCCTGCATTGTCCGCCGGTCCACCGCTGAGGCCGATCAGGTTCCGGGCCTCCGTCTCGATCCGATGCTGGTTTATCGCCTGCTGTTCGTTCCAATCAGCATCGAGCTGCACCCTCCCCTGCTGCATGAGCACGGCGCTGTAGTGCTTGCGTGGCGAGAAGGTATCTCGACTAAAATCACCCTTCATGAGGAACCTCCCGGCTGTGGTTGCTAGCTTGCATAAAACACTCCCGCCTCCATTCCGAAGCGCAGGTACTCCTCCAGCCCGGCGCGCAGGTTCGCCTCACGTTGGGGCTGGTACAGTTCGTGGAACGCGCCCATCTCGGCCTCATCCTCGGCCCCCTGCCGTATCTCGGTTGCGCAGAGGGGGCTGAGTTGGCAGTAGCCCGGGTCGGCGTAGCGCAGGGACGAGAACAGCGGTCGCATGCGCACGGCTTCGCGCGCGCTCTCCGGGCGGCAGCGGTACGCGCTCGGGACCTTGGACGTGAGCGGCAGGTAGGAGAAGCGGACGCAGCCTTCCTGCCGGCGGTCGGCCATCACCGGGGAGAGGAAGATGGTGTTGGACGCCGCGCTCAGCAACTGCGTGTGCATCTTGCCGATAACCGTGCTGTCCTCGATGCTCAGTGGCCCCCCCGGGCCGGGGTCGTCGTCCGGGGCGGCGTAAGCCAGGTTGTCCTCATCCGTGGCGTCGACGATGCTGTCGGTGATGCGGACTTTGGCCGTACTGGAGACGCGAAGGCCGCCCAGTATGCAGCGATCCACCACCACCGCCGTATTCTCAGATTCGACGATGAGGCTGGGCGCCGCACCCGATTCGGGTTTGCCATTGGGGAAGAGGCTCAGCCCCGGTACGAGCGTGCAGTGGCGAAGCCGGATCAGCCGTATGCCGCCCGTAACGCGAATTCCTCGGCCACCGATCAGCAGGCCGTTGAGCGTGACCTCGGCATCGGGTCCGCTGATACTCAGTTCTTTATCCAGGATCAAGCTCGGACGGCGGCGGTTGGCCGCGCGTACCTCGAGTCGCACTTCGACGCGCCCGGTGTTCGTGGAGCGAGGATGGGCGGTCTCGATCTCCAGCGTTCCCCTGTAGCGTCCGTTGTCCGTGATCTCGACCACGCCGCTGTTCAATAGACCGTTTACCTTGAGGGCGTCGAGGGCGCTCTGGACGGAAGGGTGCGATAGACTCGGTCTAGGCTCCCCGGGCACCCGCCGCACCGGACCCGGCACCACGTCCAGTGATCCGGCCCGGTCGTACTCGCCGCCGCCCATGTCCGCAGCAAAGCCGTATCGGTAGGTGACACGCGGGCCCTTCGGGGGTGGCGCCTCCGATGGGAAGGCCAGCCTTCCGAGCACCGGGTCGATCGCTATGGTGCTCTGCGGCATATTCGCCCAGCCGGTCACGTTGCCGCTCTCATCCTTCAGATCGCTGAGATCAGACACCGTGATCAGGTCCTCGAGCTTCTGGTCGGGTCCGGGCACCACAGCCCGCCTCTCGCCGTTCACCAGGGTGCTTACCAGGATGCTCTTGCCAGGCCCGTAGTAGAGGTGCGGGTACTCGTGGAGGACGCGGCGGCTGATGGGTACGGGCGCGTTGATGGGTTCCACTAGGTGGGTGATATCGGGCTCGGGCTCAGGTTTTGTGAAGAGCGGCTTGTTGACGCCGACCGGGTCGAAGAAGTAGCGTCGGTCATCGATCTGCCTGGGCGGGGACATTCTCAGCGGATAAGCGCGCTGCCGCCAGAGGTAGATACCGATGTTGGGTATATTGTGGCGACCGCGGCCGATCCTCCGGACGTCCGCGTTGTGGGCCAGCCCGTCGAACGGGCCGTTGGCGCGCTCGAGTGGTTCCCAGCGCCTCAGCTCGGGAGAACGCCGACCGCGCGGCTGCGCGTGATTTACGTTCTGGGTGGAGTCTAGAACCTGGAAGAACTCGACGGCGTGCGCCGGCCACCCGGTGACGTCACGTGCCAGCTGCTCGAGCGTCGCGAGCGTTCCTTTGCGCCTGCGGTACGTCAACGTGTTGGCGACCCGGGCGCGCTGGCTGACGGCACCACCGAAGCCCGCTGCCCTCGCACCGATTAAGTCGCCGATGTAGGGAACCACCCACTCTGCGCAGGTCTCCACGAACATGTCGTCGTAGAGCTGCTCAAGATCCTCCTCTATAATCCCCACCTGCTCTGCGATGATCGAGAGCAGCTCCCTTAGTGGCGACCCTACCTCCGCGTCGCTGGCGCGGTACACCTCTGGGAGGAGCCTGTAAAGGTTGTCGGTATCGAAAGTCATCCGATCACCTCGGTTTCAGAACATCGGAGCCGTTATGGAGGACCAGCCCGTCGGAACCGTTATGTAAGACTAGTAGCCGGGGCACGAGCCTGGTTCTGTCGCCGTCTGCGGCGACCTCGCCCGGCAACCGGGTGCTCAGCTTCGGATCTTCGCCCGCCGTGTAGAGGTAGTCCACGTCCACCCCCACCACGCCCGCCACGTCCTGGATGATGTAGATCACCTTGCTCAACGCCACCTCCTGGCCGAACGAACGGGCTTCAAACGAGAAGGCGGACTCCAGAGCGCTCCTTACGGTTGCGCCCACGCGCTCCTGCACGAAATCCGGGTGGATCTCGAGAGTGGCGTCCATCTTGAACGGTGTCGGCGGGGGCGACTGGATCTCGAGGGGGATGTGGGCATCTCCCGAGCGGCGCATGGCCGCATACAGCCTGGACAGGAGATCCTGGTCGGCCACGGCGCCGCCCTGCGCCGCCACCGTCAGCAGCACGCCGCGGACCTGACCGACCTTGGCCCACGTCGCGTGCGCTTTCGCGATGCCGGCGAAGGCGCGGGCGAAGTCTTCGTAGTCCCGGAGGGACACGACGCGATCGAGCGTGAGTACCGTCAGCGGCGCGTTGCGGCGGGCGTCCGCGTCGAGCTCCGGATCAGCGGCGCCGGAAGAGGGCATCGGGTTGGTCACGCCCCTGACCCCCAGCGGCTGGGTTACCAGGAGGCTCAACTGCTCCGCCTTGACTAGCCCCTCCTGCCCTATACCGACGCGGTACCTCGCCCGCACGTTCTCCTGGCCAGTCGGCAGGCGGGCGCCCGTGCGGGCGTCGCCGAACTGCACTGTGGTCTTGCCCTTCTCGTCGGTGCGGGTCACGTATACCCGATCTCGAGGACCGCGCCCGTACAGGGTGGGCACCTCGTGCCACTCGACCTCGTCCACCCGCAACTCAAGCGTCGTCTCCGCCCCGCTCGGGGTCGGCGCGCCGACGTGAGTCAGCGGTGAGGTGCTCAACTCGAAGCTCTGGTACGTCGCGCCGGCGTCCCCGCTGCCGAGCGTCTCGTTCTTAGTCTCGCCGTGGGTCGCGCGCGCCACGTTGGCGTAGATGGTCACCGAGTCTCTCCGGTAGGCGTTCTCCAAGCTCCGGTCGAAGCACAGCACGGTTACACCGTCTGCGTCGTGCGGTTCGGTCTCCAGGGTCGCCACCTCGGCGGCCCGCTCTCCCTCCGCAGTCGTCCCGCTCACCACGACGCTGCGGCCGGCTGTCAACCCGGCGACGATCCCGTCCAGGGGCAGTCTGTCGCCGCCCACCTCGTTCACGATCGGGTGCTCCGCCAGCTTGAGTCGCTCGCTCTGGGCGTGGACAGTGATCGTGCGGCGCGAGAAGCCGTTCGCGCCCGAGCCGTCGGTGCCCGTTTCACCGGTACCCGAGTCGTCGGTACTCTCCGCTTCGCTCACGGCTTCCGGGCTCTTCTGGTCGATGTTCTCCTCCGATAGCTCCAGGCGCGTGGTCTTGGCGGTCATGTTGAACTGTGCCTGCGTCTCCTCGCTCGCGGAGGTCACCCTGTACAGCTTGGTGTGATCGGGGCTGGCGAGGAGGATCCAGCTGCCCGCCACCACCTGGCCGTACACGCTGTCCAGGTTGACCACCGTTGGGTCGTCGAGGTCGTCGTCCGCCCAGGGAGGCTCATTGCCTTGTGCGTCGCACGAGTATGCGCCCCTAATGAAGGGATCGCCGTCCTCCTGCGGATTCTTCTCGCCGATGCGGAGGGCTACGGGGAGGGTGTTCCAGGCGGGGGCGTTGTGTCCGAACAGCGCGGCGCGGAGCCGGAACGCGTATACCTCCGGTCCGTTGCTGGTTGATCGTGACCGGCGAGCTAGGCCTTTCAGGGGCTCGTCCCACCGGACGAGCGTCCGGTCAGCATCCGGGTCGGGCGTCACCTCAGAGATGCGTCGCGCGTCCCAGCGTCCGCCCACCTTGCGCGCTCGCCCTTTGCTCACGAAGAGCAGGGTGTCTCCGGGACGGAGGTTGGTGGTTATGCCCTTCAGGTACAGGTGATCGTCGCGGCGGGCTAGGGACCTGGGCTTTGTTAGGCGCGGGCGCAGCCGGTTCCACTCCGCTCGCGCCTCGATGCTCTCTACCGTCTCGAAGGTCTGCGGCGTCTCGCCCTGGCCCGGCAGGCTTTGTACCTTCGTCCCGCTTTCTATTGTCGCGGCTCTCGGGACGCCCGCTACGTCTTCGAGCTCAAAGGCGAGGTAAGCACCCGCGGCTACGCCAGGCCGCAGTTCGTAGTCGATCAACCGCGCGAGCTGGATCAGCGACAGGCGCTCGGTGGCGGTCCGCAGGTAGGTCTCGTTCGCTATGCGCTCCTGGTAGAAGGTGAGCACGTCGGCGACGGTCGCCCATCCGTCAAGCAGCGCGATGGCGAAGTCGTCGTCGTCGCGGGTGTTGAGGCCCTTGAGCTTGGGCAGCTCGGAGGCGGAGAGGCGGGCTAGCATGCTCCGCTTGAAGCGCGCGTGCGTCCCTACCCGGTAGGCGATCGCCGAGAGGCCCGGGCGGTTGTACACCTCGAGGGGCGTTCTCATCGACGTCCCCTCGCAGCAGCCGCAGAGGTCGGTATTGTTCGGTGAGGCGTTCGCAGATTCGGTCATCTACCTGCCACCTTCCACGATGAGTTGAAAAGTGCCCCGCTCGGGAAAATTCGGGTCGTTGTCCAGCCGGGCGACCTCAAGCCGCTCCAGCTGCAGCAGGCCGTCCCGGATCGCCTCCTGGCCCTCGACGCCCCACCTCTGAAACTTCTGTATCTCTACCGCGGCTACCCCCTCCAACGCCTGGGCGGCCGCGTAGAGCGGGCTGAGGTGAACCGCCTGGCCGAAGGTGAAATTGTCGGGATGGAACACCCCGGGCCTACCGTCGGAGGAGGCGCAGCCGCTGAAGGTCTCGAGCAGGGCCGTGCGTACGTCGGTGCGGAGGTAATCGGGGCGGACATGCACCAGCATAACTATCTCGAGCGGGACGAAGTGCGGGCCCTCTATCTCCAGGTCGTGGCCGATCATGCGGTACGGCTCCAGGTGGCGGCGCATCTCTTCCTCGAACCCAACGTCGACGTCCCTACCCCCCAGCCGGTCGACGCTAAGGAAAATCGTCCTCCAGCTCCCGGTCCACCGAACGGTCGCCGCCGCGCGCTGCACCTTGGGGTGACGCTGGGCTACCTCGGCGTAGTCTTCGGGCGTCACGGCGCGCTCCTGGATACGGAAGGCGCTCGGCGCGTCCTGGCGCACCTGCTCGATGCTCTCCGGGTCGGTTCCTCCTCTTGCGGGGAGGGGGTTGCGGGCACGGACGATGGTCGCCTCGTCGGAGATCACGTGCGCCAGCGCCTCGGCTCCTATGTTGCCGGCCGCGCCGTTGCCCACCCGGTAGGTGGCGTCGAACGCCGTCCCTGGGGTCGGGCGCAAGCCGAACCGACCGTCGCCGAAGCGCAGATAGGCGGTTCCGTCGTCTTCAACCTCGACGACGAAGTGGGTGTCGGAACCCTCGCTGCCGAGCAGGTCGCGTCTGGGGATCCAGGCGATGCCCTCCGCCGTCAACGCGACGGCCGGGAGGACGTCGCGCGCGGCCCACTCCATGGCTGCCGTGGCCGAGGCGGCCTGCTCGTAGAGCGCGGCGTGCGTGAGCGGTCGTTCCTCGAGATGCGGGCGGAAGCGCGGGAGGATCGGTCGGGTCGGGCTAGCGTCGTCGCCGCTCAGAGGCACCCGCTGCATCGGCGGGGAGGCGGGCACGACGCCAACATGTTCGTCCGGGATCGTTCTGCCGTGGTCTGCCAGGACTATGTTGCCTCTGGCGACGCTAACGTTCTCGAAATACAAATTATCCCTCCTCGCTGAGATGCAAAGGGGGAAGGGCAGTGCGTCCTGTGCCGCCCACTCTATCTCGGTGATGGGTACGTTGAGGAGCGGGTCCTCGTCCCTGGACACGCCGGTCAAGCACACGGCGTGCCGGCGTGTGGGGTCCGCATCCTCGTCCACACCCGTCAGCGGACCGCGCACCTCTTCCAGTATCAGTACCTCGCCCGGGACGAGACGCTGCAGGTCGCCCATGAGGGTCGCGCGGGTGGTTCCGTGGGGCAGGCAACATTCCTCGTTGCCCCAAGTGTAGAACCTCAGCTCGTTGTGGGCCTTGTAGAGGGTAGCGTCGTGCATGGTCTCGAATACCTCGGCGCCCGACGAGAGCACCGCGGCCGCGTCAGGCGAGTCGGGACCCAGCCTCCCTGGAGGCAGATCCGGCGTCCGCGTGATTATCTGCGTGCCACGTTTCAGCTGCACGCCGTTCGGACTGGTGGTCTGCACCTGCACCCATACGCGGGCGCTTGAGCCGTCGTGCATGAAGTAATCCACGAGCCGCGCGTGGCGGCGCACGGAAACGCGCCGCCGGGCCGTACCGAGGTAGGCTTCGGTAGCGGTGGAGTCCTGCTGATAGCTGAGGTGATCGCCGACGTACGCCAGCAGCTCCACGAGCGCGATCTGCAGGTCGGCGGGGTTGCGCTCCTCCCACTCCGGCATCAGAACCGAGAGCCTGTCGAGCACCAGCCTCCGGAATGATGCGTAGTCCTTCGCGAGGTAGTCTGTCTCCGGCTCTGGCAGAGACTCGACGAAGCGGGCAGCGGTAGGCCGGCAGTCGAAGTCGCCGGAGCGCTCGGCCTTGAAGGAGAAGGTCACCTGCGAGAACGCCGGGTCGACGGGGAAGGTCGGCCGCGATGAGTCCGGAGCGACGGACACCTCGACCAGGCGCAGGGTATGGGGTGAGAAGTCGCCTACCCCATCCGCGGAGTCCTCGTCGCCGACCTCGACGGCGAGCGCATGGTCCCTGTCTTCCGGGTAGTCTAGGTCTCCCGGATACAATATCCGCATTACCCGGGTGTCGGCTATCCTCGTGCCGCCCGTGATCTTGATGTTGCGCGCGGTGAGCTTCCTGTGGGTCAACGCTTCCTCCGCCGGCACGTTGGGCACGAGGTGGACCATGAGGTAGACCGAGGGTCTCCGCCGGTCGTTGAGGACCTCGAGGTAGTCTATGCCCATGAGCTCGAGGTGCCGCACGAGAGCGGCGCGACGCCGCTCGCTGGAGCAGGCGTAGAACCGCGTAGGGACGCTCACGGGGCGCCTCCACGGGTGAAGCTGGCTACCTGCCGCTGCTGGGTGCGCCGCACGACGTACTGCACCTGCACCCGCAGGGTCGAGTCCTCGTTCTCGACGTCTACCGACTCGACCAGAATCAGGTCCCCGAGCCACTGCTGGAGCGCGCCCTGCACGGCGAGTTGTGTGGCGCTAGCGAGCGCGTCGTTGTTCGGCGCGAACAGGAGCTGCATGGCCCCGCTGCCGAAGGTCGGACGGTTGACCCGCTCGCCGGGGGAGGTGAAGAGCACCTGTTCGATCAGATCGCGAATATGATCGTCGGGGGTCGTCTGCGCCGTTCGCCCGCGGCCGTCGAAGCTGAAGGGATAATCGATGTGCATCAAGCCCCCTTCACTCGTACCTGGGTGACCAGGATGTTCAGCCCCGTACCGGTGGGCGTGCATACGGCCTGGCTGTCCTGCAAGAGCACCGGCGCGCCGCCAGCGCGCACCCTCAAGGCGCCGGTCACCCACTGGGCGGTGACGCAGGGCCCGTTCCCGGCCGGGGGAACGAAGGGGCAGCCCGCGACGGCGTAGGGGGCGTTCTGGGTCACGACCGGCTGGCCCCCGACCCTCACCCTGGGATTGGGCACCGTAGGCTGAGCCTGCCCGGCGTGCATGCACATGACGGTGGCTCCCACGTGCAACAGCATCCCCGGCATCAGACCACCTCCAGGGCGCCGCCGTTTACGGATACCTGCGGACCGGTGAGCTTTATGCTCGCGCCCTGGCCGTTGGTTATCTCGATGCCCATGGCGTTGACCACTATCTTCTGGCCGCCAGAGGTCTCGAGGGTGATGCCGCCGGCCCCCGGCGTGTCGTCGAGCAGGATACTGTGGCCGCCCTCAGTCTTGAGCAGCATCTTCTTGTAGGGTGGCGCGAGGACAACCGGCGGCACCTCGGCGGCGGATCCCCACCAGCAGCCCGACCACACCGGGTAATCCGGATCGCCGTGCTCGAACTCGATCCAGACCCCGGCCCCTTTCTTGGGCAGCGCGAAGAAACCGGCGCCGTTGCCACCGAAAGGCGCGCAGGGCATCGCCCACCCGCTCTCCTTGTCACCCATGACGTCAGGTACCCTAGCCCGCACGCGACCCATCATCAGCGGGTCCTTTATGTCGGTTACGGTGCCGCGGTATTTGCCGTAAAAAGCGCTATTCATGGTCTCACCACCGGTAAGAGCGCGCCGGTCCCTTCCCTGCTCAAGGAGAACTGCTGGCCGAAGGACTCGCGCGTGATCGTGTGCTTGACGCGGCGCACGTAGTAGTCGCCGCCGTAGGACTCGCCAACCCCCCTGACGCCAACCAGCTTGCGCGCCCGCAGCACGTGACCGTAGCGTACAGTGTCGAGCTCGCCCTCGCCCCTCACGGACTCGGAGGGGTTCGTGACCGCCGCCACCGCCGTCGCGGCGGCCTGGGAGGGACTCTGGTTGGCGGCCTCGCGCATGAGCGTCTTGCGCCGCGCGGGGGTGGGGTTGCGTGCGAGGGGAGGCACCCGCAACGACGGCAGCGAGGGGAGCGGGATACTCGACTTGCTGATCGGCTCGAGGATCGAGCCCGCGGAGCTCTCGGAGGCCAGAGCGTCCTGCGAGAAGGACAGGCTCGTCACGTTGGTGAAGGAGCCCATGCCCACGGTGAGCGCCGGCTGCGGGATGCCGGCCCTTACCTCGGGCCCGAAGTACGCGCGGTTCACCCCGAACGTTACCGGCTCGATGTAGAAGACGAAGCCGTTACGCTCGGCCATGCGCTCGATAAACCGGAGGTCGGTCTCGTGCTGGCGCGGGATGCGCTGGAGCTCGATAGGCACGTCCGTCGTTGGTATCGCCTGCGGCACCAGGCCGTACTGCGCGTAGCCCGCGATCAGGCGATTGAAGATCACGAAGTCCGGCTGGTTTTCGTACTTCTCGTTCTTCTCTTCGAGGTCGAGCACCTGCCGCAGGTCCCTGCCTGTAACCGTGAGCGTGGACTTGCCCGGCTCGTTGCTCGGGGCTACCTGGTGGTGGGCAACGATGCCGTCTATGAGCACCTCCGGGACCGCGCCCAAAAGGACGCCGATCACCACCCGGTTGAAGGGGTCGAGGGCGCCGCTCTTGAGCAACCCGTAGTCAACCGCCGTGTTCTTGCCGAGCGTGAAGGTGATCTGGAAGCCGTCGCCTATCTCGGAGTCGTTGGTCACCTCGACGCTGGAGACGGCCTCGACCACCTCCGCGGGCGCGGGCAGGGGTACGGTCTTGCCGAGGAGCAGTATGAGGCGTATCCCGAGCTGGCTGGCTAACATGATCCCCTCACGAGTACGGCAGTCCGATCTTGATACGGCGTCCGACCTCTTCGGTCAGCTCCGCCGGACGAAGGACGTCGTTGGCGTCGCAGATCCTCCAGAACTGCTCGGGATCTCCGACGTAGCGGGTAGCCAGGTTGTCAAGCCGGTCGTCCTGGACGACGGTGTGCTCCGCGAGCGTCGTCATGGTCTTGCCGGAGGGTATGATACGACGCCTCTTGTAGGAGACGACGCGCGGCTCGTCCCGGCCGTCGGTAGCGGTCATCTTAACGGTCTCGATGTCCTGGTAGCGGCTGGTGGGTTCAAACACTTTCCTACACTCCTATTCCGATGTTTAGCGGCGGTGCGGAGGCCAGCGAAGAGACGTTGTTCACGTTGTTGAGCGTCGCCATAACCTCCTTGGTGACCTGGTGCGCCATAAAGAGGGCTCCACCCGGGCTCGACAGGCCCAGGTCCTGGTAGTTGAGCACGCTCAGGGAGAGACCGACGCTCGCCCTGATGGGGTTCAGGTGGGTGTCGAAGGCCTGCTCGGTGATGCTGAAGCCAGTGAGCCTCACCGGCAGCACGCGCTTGGGGCCCCACACGAACAACGTCAGGGGGGCTTCCGGTGGAGACACTTCGAGGACACCGACGTTGAGCAACCCTTCGTTGGTGATCATGGAGAGCGCCTTCGGGTACAGCAGCATCTCCAGGGAGGCGAGGGCAGGGTATACGCCCATCTTCGTCGCGATGACCTCGGACCGCTCCAGCTGATCGGAGGCGTCTATCTCGATCTCGAGCTGGATCGACTCCTCGGGCGGCCCCGCGAGGCGCATCGCCTCCGTCCTGGCTGGGGGGTTCCACCAGTCATCGCGGTCTGGGGTCCGCGCAGTCAGGCTCCGCGTGAGCGTGTCGGGGTTGTACTGGAACAGGATCACGCTCGCCAGCGGGTTGAACTTGTCCACCCCGACGATGGCGCCCTTTAGCAGTCGGGGGGAACCTGGGAAGGTGGTCATCTATGCGTGCTCCTTTCGCGTCGACGGCTGGCTCTCATCAGAACCTGATCTCCATCAATGGCTTGGTGGGGGCGATCCGGAGATCCTCGCGCACGGGTGCCGCCACGTCGAACGGCGTGCTCATGACCTCGGTCGCCCGCACGGTCAGCAGGCTCACCTCGGGCCTCGGGAGGGCCGCCTGCATCTGCTTGATGAGCGGCTCGTGCAGCGGGAGCTCCCTCGAGATCTGGGCCTTCCGGTCGGCCTCGGACAGAGTCTCGAAGTTGCCCCTCGAATCCAGGTGGTTGCCCGTGTAGCTCTTCCGTCCCGTCGTTCTCTGGTCGCGCAGCATCGAAAAGTAGTTCTCGACGAGAAGCCCCTGCTGCTCCGGCATGAAGTCGAAGAAGGACATCCCTGGCTTGATCTGGTAGTCGTACGCTGCGTTCCGGCTGCCGGTCCGGATCGTGCCGACGATCTGGGCCGCTAAAGAGACGGAGATGTAGCTCGTGCCCTCGTGCTGGTACTGCCAGACGTGGGTCAACTCGTGGATGAGGGTCTGCGCCATATACTCGTCGGCGATTGTGAAGTCCTCGGGCACCCTGATCGTGTTTGCCACGGTCCTGTACTCGAGAACCCCGGTGGGGATGAGCCTGACCCGGGAGTAATCTATGCTCGCCCCGAAGATGCGGCGCGCCAGCTTCTCCTCGCCCCCGGACAGGGGGCGGCCCACCAGCCCGGCCTGCACCGTGCTGACCTGGGTCACCAGCTCCTCGAAAGCCGGGGAGCGCACGCTCGGCGACGGCGCGCCATGCACCTGGCGCTGCAGCGCCGGACCAGACCTGCCGAAGCCCACGTTCGCTGCCCGCCGCCCCGCAATAACATCGGCCGCGGTCTGATCTGCTTCCGCCTCGGCCTCGCGATCGACGGGCATCGAATCGTTCGCCGGGCTCAGAGCGAGCCTCGAACCGCCCTGTTGAATGGTGTGGGTGAGCTCGTGCGCGATGAGCCGCCGTCCGGCGTCCGTCCCCGGCGCGTACTGTCTCTCCCCGAACACCACATCCTGTCCCACCGTGTAGGCCAGCGCATTAACCGCCCGCGCCGATTGTGCGGCCTCCGTGCCGGTGTGCACCCGCACCCGACTGAAGTCGTGGCCGAAGCGCGTCTCCATGTAGGAGCGAGTTTCTTCTCCCAGTGGCTTGCCGGGTGAGCGCAGCACCTCGTGCACTATAGGTGCAACGGCCGGGGGTCTGTCGTGTGCATCGGGGCGGCGCTGCAAGCGCTTCTTGCGGCACTCGGCGCACTCGCCGTCCAAGCCGGGCGTAACACCGCAGGCGCACCGCTGAAGGTGAAGGCGGCGAGGCCGGTGGCGAACGAGCTGTCCGGCGGACACCCGTGACGACGGCGGGGACGTGGCTGCGACTACACGCTCCACGGCATTCCTCGCCGAACACGCGGGTCTTGTGGGCACGCAGTCATTTCTTGCTCCCGCCATGGGGCGCGACCGCGAGCCGCGAGCCGTCGCTGAGACGGCTGTCGTAGAACACCGTGCCGTCGAGCCGCACGATCACGCTCGACTCCTTGACCGTCACGTACGTGACCTTTCCGACCTCGACCTTGGACAAGGTCACCTCGACGCCGTAGCTCTGGCCGTTGAGCTTGAAGTAGATCGTCCCTCGAGTGCCAGGCTTGAGTGGGCTGACGAAGAACTGATCGTGCCTTAGCGGCTCGTAGTTGAACTTCTTCATCCGCTCCCAGAGAGCCTCGAGCATCTTCTGTTCGGCTGCCGGGTCGGGGGCTTTCGTCTCGGCGCGCTGCTCGGGCTTGTCCGTGATCTTTCGCTCTGTGCTGGCGGGCTCCTGGGTCTTGCGAGCTTCCTTCTCGATCTCTTGACCCGTCGCGCTTGGCACCCCGCCAGCGAGGGCGGCGTCGACGCGACGTCGGAATTCCTCTACGCTGACCCCCGGGTCGGGCTCCCACTCCACCTGCTGGAGTTTTCGAACCTGCTCCGGCGTAAGGTGCTTCGTGCCGGCGACGAACTTCTCCACCCACTCCCCGCTCTGGACCGGCATCATGCCGTTGGGGGAGCGCGAGGCGAGCCAGCGCATCAAATCCACCTGAGCGGACGTCGCTGCGGCGAGCGCCTTCTCGGCGCGCTGCGCCTCTGCCTGCGCCGCCTTGAACTCTTCGCTCTGCGGTGCAGAGACTGCTGTGACGCCTGTACCTCCGCCGACACCGGTTGTGCCGGCATCCGGCCGGTCGGCGATTCTCGTTCCGGCGTCACTTGCACCCACGCCGGTCGTTCCGGCGTCGCTCGCACCCACGCCGGGGCGTTCCGCGCCAGGCACACCGCCGGAGACACCTCCCGGAACGCCGCCGGGAACACTGCTAGCTACGCCGGCATCCGGTGCACTTTCACCCGTACGCGCACCAGCATCCGGCGCACCCTTCGGGGTGCCTGCCTCCCCCGTGGCGACACCTGCGTTGGGCGCCGTCCTTCCTTCGGCATGTCCGGTCACGTCTTTCGCCTCGCCCGTTCCTCGGGCGCCGAGCGCTGTACCGCTCACGCCGCTCGCCTTGCCCTTGCCGGCGGCACCGGCCCCAGTGATGTCGACACCCTGTGCCGTACCCGCGCCAGCGACACCCGCACCTGTGATGTTGGTACGCTGTGCTGCGCCCGCGCCGGCTGCGCCAGCGGCGGTGGCGCTCGTCTGGTGTCCCGCACCGGCACCCGCGACGGCAACTCCCGTCGTCGTGGAGCCTGCCGACGCACCGGCTCCCAACCCGCCGATCACGTTGCCCTGCGGGTCGTAGGCTATCGTGGCTCCCGCGGCACCGTAGGACGTTCCAGACGGGTTGACGGCGATGACGATGCCGATATTACCCTTGCCGCCACCCGACGGATTGATGGCAATGCCGATGCCGATATTACCCTTACCACCCTTGCCGCCGGACTCTTTCTTTTTTTCCTTCTTCTCGGACTTCTCTTGTTTTTTCTTTCCTGTTTTCTCACCCTCTTTCTTTCCTTGTTCCTTCTTCTTAGATTCCTGCTTTTTAGTTCCCTTCTTCTTGTCGTCCTTCTTCTTCTTGTCGTCCTTTTTCTTGGTATCCACTGGCTTGTAGACGATGACGCCCGGCCCGCACCACGCCACCTGTATCCGGCGCCCACCGACAGTGAGGAATGCAGGTGGACTATAGGTGGTGCTGATCATGGGTGAGAAAAGGCGAACCCCCAATTGCTGTCGCAGAGCAGCGTTATCGGGCGAGTTTCCCTTGTTAATATAATTGAGCATTTGGTCCTCAGCGAAGGCGAGGCTCCACCAGTTTGCCGGTTTGATCTCGGCCAGCAACATAACCCCAGTCGAACTTCTGTAGGCTAGATCCGGCGTTCCCTTTCCGGCAAATAGACTGATTATTTGCGGGTCGATAGTGGTAGGTCGATTCTCGGTCCGCATTGGCTTCGCGGAAGCGTCAGGAAAAGTGAATCTTGCAGGTTGTCCAACGCGTTTGACGAAATCCGCGACGATAGCGGCTTGGACTGCGAGCCCTGTTGCAGGATCACTCTTGCCCGGTGCGTTCAGGAGCTTGATGCACGCTGGGCCGGTTTGGCGCTGCAATACGACGCGAGCTAACCGGGTGGGATGATGAACCGCACCGGCGCTGATCCTCTCGGCCTGACGCTCGGCAGGGGTGTCCGGGCGACCAACCTCCAGCTGTGTGGTAGGGGAAGCACCGCTCTGCTGTACGACGTGAACCAGCTCGTGCGCCAGGAGCTGATTCCCTCGACTTGTTGCTAGGGTGTACTGTCCCGCGCCGAATACTACGTCTCGACCGACAGTGTACGCCAGCGCGTTCACCACCCGCGCCGATTCGGCAGCCTTCCCATCGTGGTGCACCCGCACGCGGCTGAAGTCGTGGCCGAAGCGCGAATTCATGAAGGTGCGCGTCTCCGGGTCTAGCGGCTGACCCGGCGAGCCGAGCACCTCGTGGACGATCGGTGGTGCTTCCCGGGTGCGGCTCTCGGATCGCCGTTGGAGCGAGCCCGCGCGTCCCGATTCGGGGCTCGGTTTCGGTGGGGTCTTCGCTGGCGGGACCCTGGTGCGCATCGCTCTACGTACCCCCGCCTACAGTGAAGTTTGCCCAGCCCGACTCGAGCGTCCCCTGCCAGTCGCGGTCCGCACCACCGTCGCCGGACCGGAAGTGGAAACGCACGGAATACGTGCCAGGATCCGGGGCTGTGCCGAAGAGCGCGCCGCCGTTGTAATCGAAGGAGAGAGCCTCACCCGGCCCGAGTACCTCTCGCCCTACCTCTCCGTCGTCGAGGGGCGGAACCGGTGGCGGTGCGGCCGGGACCCGATGGCCCGATCCATCCCTCACCTCGAGCACCACGGCCGGGATGGAGAGAAACGCCGCGTTCAGCCGCGCCGATTCGCGACCGTCATTGACGATCGTGGCGGAGACCACAAGATCCCGCGCGTTTAGTACCGGCGATCGGGCGACGGCGACCTCGACTCTCATCCCGTAGCTCCTCCCACGGTCGCTCTCTTCGTCACGACCACGCCTACCGAACCGTGCATCTGGACTCCTCGACACCGAGGACTTTTGCGGCGTGGCGTCGGATCAGCTCGTAGTGCCGGGTAAACGGATCCTCGCTCGGGTTGTTCATCACCCCGCCGCCCACCTCCCTGAACCCTGTGCGGGTGCCACCTCCGGTGTAATCGACCCTGTTGGTCGTGAAGTACTCTTCCGGGTTGCCGAGCATGTGGCCAAACTCGTGCGTGACGTCCGTGGTGTCGCTCGCGCCCCAGTCGGTCATGCTGGTCGTACCTCCAACGCCGGCCCTGCCGCCGGACGTTGAACCGGCGGCGCTCGGGTTTACGGTGTAGTCGGCGTCCTTGGCCTCGGTAACCCACTGCAGATCTACGATGATCGGGTAGCGCCGCTCGGCGGCACCGGGTGTCGAACTCGCGACCACCAGTTTGTAGCGGTTGCTCCACTTGCCCTCGATGGCCCTTTCCCAGGCTGCTTTCTGGGCAGCCGTCGCGCTGGACAAGATGCGCACGCTGACGATTATGTTGCCCGAGTTGAGGTCGTAGGTCAGGCGGAACCTGGAGTCCCAGTTGAAAACGCCGTTCCAGGCCCCGTAGGGTGCCGGAGCGCCGGATATCGTCTCCGAGATGGACTCCCTGACGTCCGTGGTGGGCATCGAGCTCGGGTCACCATAGGGGTACGGCCCCCTGCGGGCCCAACCGACGTCCCGCTGGATCGCCCTGGCCGCGGGGGAGAGCGTAGGTACCGCTCCGCTGCCCGTTACCGCCCCGGCTGCTCCTTCCGCCTCGCGCTCGGCGGAGCCAGCAGGATCGTCCAGCTCGAGCGACGAGGATCTCTCCTCGGCGAAGCGCCTCTGCTGGACCACGTGCGCCAGTTCGTGCGCGAGCAAGCGTTGCCCTTCATGAGTACCTGGCGCGTACCTACCAGCCCCGAAGACCATGTCGCTCCCCACCGTGTAGGCCAGCGCGTTCACCGCCCGCGCCGACGTAGCGGCCTTCTCGTCGGCGTGCACGCGCACGTTAGTGAAGTCGTGGCCGAAGCGCGGCTCCATGAAGGAGCGGGTAGCCGGATCCAGCGGCCGGCCTGCAGAGCCGAGCACCTCGTCCACTACAAGCGGAACGGCCGGAGGTTCGTACTGCCCATCGGGGTGGCGCTGCAAGCGCTTCTTGCGGCACTCGGCGCACTCTCCGTCGGGCCCAGGTGTGCCGCCGCACGCGCACTTGCGCTGCAGGAGGCTACCCCTAGAAGGGGTGAACGTGGATAAAGGCATTACTTGCGCTCGCACCAGCGACTGTTCGTTCATCTCGTCATACCTCCATACAGCGCCTGGGCCACCTGTGCGCCGACCTGCTCCGCGCTCGTACCGGGCGCAACGTCCAACGCTCCGCCATCCAGATGCGAGATAACGCCACCGCGACCCAGCGAGGGCGGCACGCCCTCCTCGGTAAATAGCCGCGAAAGCTCGCTCTCTATGATCTCGCCGATACGATGGCGCTGGCCCGGCGAGAAGCCGCGCAGCACGAGCTCTTCGATGCGCAGCTCGACGTTCATACCCAGCCTCCGATCTCTGCCTCGGTGAGCGGCTTCTCGAGCTTGGCGTACTCGGTGTAGGCGGCGCGCAGCAGATGAACCATGCGCACCGGCACGCCTTCGTCGGCTGCCAGAAACGCCGCCTGCAGAGCGATGTTGCGGATGTTGCCGCCGGTGACGTTGAGCTTCGCGAGCCTGGCCGGGTCGAGCCCCTCGGTTGGCGTGTCGGCTGGGAAGATGCGCTCCCAGATCCTGGCTCGCTGGGCGGCGTCGGGGAAGGGGAACTGCACGACGAAGCGGAGGCGCCGCAAAAAGGCCGTATCCAACTCGCCCTTCATGTTGGTGGTAAGGATCGCAAGGCCCCTGTACGTCTCCATGCGTTGCAGGAGGTAGCTGACCTCGATGTTGGCATAGCGATCGTGGCTGTCCTTGACCTCGCTGCGCTTGCCGAAGAGCGCGTCGGCCTCGTCGAAGAGCAGAACCGCGCCGCCCTCCTCCGCCGCGTCGAACACGCGCCGAAGATTCTTCTCCGTCTCGCCGATGTACTTGCTCACCACGGAGCTCAGGTCGATGCGGTAGAGGTCGAGCTCGAGCTGCCCGGCCAAGACCTCGGCCGCCATGGTCTTGCCCGTTCCGGATGCCCCGGCGAAGAGCGCGCTGATGCCCAGGCCCCGCGAGCCCTTCGCCGCGAACCCCCAGGCGTCGTAGACCCTAGCGCGGTGGCTGACGTTGGCGACGATCTCCGTCAGGACTTTCTTCTGGGGCTCCGGAAGGACCAGGTCATCCCGGGTCGCGGCGGGTTCGATGCGCTGGGCGAGGTCGTCCAGGCGCACCCGGGCTTGCGACCGGCAGGCCTCCCACATCAGTGACCCCAGGTCTTCCTCGGACCGGCCGGACAGGGTCTGGAGCGCCTGGACGCCTGCCGATCGGATGCCCTGCGGGCTGAGCACGAACTGTGCCGTCAGCGCGTCCAGGTGCCCGTTCAAGTCGCCGGCCAGCGGCCCGAGGGCGCTCAGCCACAAATCTCGCTGCTCTTCTGGTTTCGGCCTGCGCACGTCCAGGCGAACCGACGGACGCCTCGGGAGTCTTACCGGGTCGGGGGCGGCGACGAAGATCATGCCTTGGACGCCCTCGACGAACGGGAGCAGGGCGCGCGTGGCCTCGGCATCTTCCGCGTTCTCGCGATCCAGCAACAGCGCGCTCTGGCTCAGGACGGCCTCGCGTTCCCACAGGCGGAGCAGGATCTCGCGCTCCGCCGCAGCGGCGGGGATGTCCTCCGCGCGCATGGCGTACAGACCGAATCGCAGCGCGGCGCAGGCCGCGGCGGCGACCGCCTCCTTGCCTGAGCTCTCGCTCCCGCAGAGCTGTATAGCGGGCATGATCGAGGTGCCCTCCGACCACAGGTACGTTATCCGCTGAACGAGCGCGAGCTGCGAAGGCGGCAGCTCGCCAGGGAGGGGTACCGGTGTCACAAGACCTTCGAGGCTCTCGTCCAGGTGTTGCACCCCGGTCAGGTAGTGCAGCACCCGCTCGCTGATGCGGAGCGGGCTAGTGGTCAGCGCGTCCCCTGCACCCACCTCGACCAGCCGCCAGCGGCGTAGCGGGGAGGCGGGGTTGAGGGCGCTCCAGTGCGCACCGGAGAGCGCGGCCAGCGCGAGGCCGAAGGTGGGGTACGCCAGCCGGGGGTCGCCCTGCGCCTCGGCGCAACGCGCAGCGAAGGTGGAGTCCAGCTCTATTCCGGCGCACAGCAGCAGCACGTCGCGCTCGAAGGCCGAGAGCCCGAACGACGCGCACAGCGTCTCGAGTGCCGGAGATTCGAGCGCTGTGCTATCTGGTTCGGGTTGCGGGCCAACATCGCCTTCGTCCGGCGCGCTTGGGGCCGATCCAGCGTGCCGTTCGAGCGCACGCCGCACGGTGCGGAGCGCCGCGGAGAGGTGGCGCTGGTTCGCGTCCTGCCAGGAGATCGTCTGCGGGGCGTTCATGGGATCGCCACCTGAGGGGAGCTGTACTTGCCGGAGGAGATCACGCTGAGCATGCTCTCGGCGTCGTCCACACGCAGCCGGACCAGGTAGCGCCCGGCCGCTACCCCGCCCACGGGGATGGTGAGCGAAGCGCTCGTCTCCGGGGCTGTGGACGACCTCGCCGGGGCGTCGAAGACGTAGGAGCGTGGCGGACGAGAATCCGGCGGGAACCTCTCGTTGAGCAGCAGCGCTACGCGCTGCGTTCTGCCGACCTCCGGCCTGAGGCGCACGGTGATGTCCGCGGAGCGTGGGGTGTCGCCGCTACCCTGCACGTTCGCGGCGCTCACCGAGGTAATGTGCGGGCGCAGCTCGAAGGTCACCGCGTTCGACTCCGCGCTCCAGCGCGGGGTTCGGTGAACGACCTGCACGGGCCGCGTGCCGGCCCGCAGTTGGGTGGGCAGGGCGAGGATGATCTGGGTGTCACGCACCTCCTGGAGGTTCGTAGCCTCGATCCCCCCAACGAACACCCGGGTGTCGGGACCAAGCAGTTCCATGCCCCTTATTATCAGGTGATCGTTCGAGTCGATGGGCCGGTCGGCGACTATCGGCCCGTCGTAATCGGCGCGCGACATGATCTCCTCGATGAGCGGCCGACGGCTCGGCCCGACGTATATGTTGCGCTCGCGCACCGGCGCCGCCTGCTGAGGCGTACCGTCGGCCTCCAGCAGAACTACGGATCCCTGGTAGGCCGCCGACAGAGCGTAGGGTGTCTGGAAGAAAACCGACCAGAGCTTGGAGAGCTCCTCCAGGTTGAGCGGCAGCGGCGAGAACTTCACCAGCTCCACCTGCTCGGCCAGGTCCGAGTCGGCGAGGAAGTGATCGGGGTCGGCGGCCACGGCAGTCCGTATCACGCCACGGATCGTCTCCCGGGTCAGCACCGGCGTGGCCTGGAGGGCGGTAACGGTGCTCCCGAGGAGGCGTTGGGGCTCGAGTCTGGTCTCCTCCCCGAAGAAGGTGAGCAGGTAGTGGAGGTTCAGCGCAGCCTGCGGCCTCCGGGTCATCTCACCTCGGGCCCCGCGCGTGGGCAGGTCGCTGCTGCGCCACGCGGCGTTGGGGCTGACCTGGTACAGGTAGAGGTTGACGCGCGCCTGCGGGGTGGAGCCGTTGCTCGGCGCATCCGGCCGCAGCGTGGTAACGACAGCCCCGGGGACGGCCGTCCCGACCGCGGCCCCTATGTTCTGCCCGAGGACGGAGGTGACGGTCGCTATGGCCAGGTGGTTGCTCACCGACGCCTCCCATTGCGCTGCCTCAGGTAGTCGTCCAGGGAGAGCGCCGGTCCGGGCTTCGGTCTGGAGGGGGGCGGCGTGGAAACCGGCGGGGTTCCGCGCACCTCCACGCGGCCGATGGTTACCCGTACCGCCTGTGGGCTTGTTTCCGCCGAACCCTCTCTCGGGTTGTGGCGGGAGACGTCGTCGCGCCTCGAGGCAGTACGCCGGTGGGTACCGGCCGGCGCGAGGAGATCACCGGAGACCGGCGCGTGCGGTCCGGAAGCTCGACCCGGCTCCTCGTACCTCGTATGCTCCGGTAGCGTCCGGTTTGCAGGAAAATGTCCCGACGAGTCCGATATCCTGGACGCGTTTTCAACCGGCGTCGCGGCAGGATCGTCGTTCCGAGATTCGTGCTGCTCCCTGAAGCGCGGTGTTCCGGCGGCCTCACTGACCGACGACGCAGCCATGTTGGCGGATAGGATCGGCGCCGGATCTTCCGGGACATCTGCTCCGCGCTGTTCCCTTGCGTCGGTAAGTGCCGTCGGGCGACTCACCGCTTCGGGTCCCTCTTCTTCTACGGGCGGCGGGTTCGAGGCGAGGCGACGCGACGTCTCGCTCGAGCGATACTGCACGGCGCGATCCGACGCCGCGCTAGCGCCCGATGACTCCTGTCGCTCTCGTGCGTGCCTCGTTCGACGGTCCATGTCCGGGGCGTGGGATCCGCCCCGGGCCGACCCGCGTTCGTCGGAGTAATTCACGTCGCTACCAGTGGGCTGGCCTGTCGCGGAGATCTTCCCGCTACCGCGCCGCTCTGCGCCATGCGGCCCGGTAGATCCAGGAGCGCCTCCCTCCGGCGGCCTCATGAAGCGGGTATCTTCGGGACCGTGCGGCGGTTCTGGATGGGCGTGTCTGCCCCCGTTCGTCTCCTCAGGCTTCTGTCGGACGTCATCTACCCGTTGGCCGGGCACCGCTTCTCCCGGAGGGGCCGGGACGTGGGGATGTGCGAACGCGGACTCTCTCCGGGGTTCAACCAGTTCTCGCGGTTCAACCGGTGCTTGTTGGGGGCTGGCTTGATGCTGCTCTCGCCGCTCGGCTTCTTCAAGATGACTCACTCCTTGTTCCCGGATGGCGCTACTCCTTGCCCCCAAGGGTCGGACTATCCTCTGGAGGAGCACGCCCGCCCAGCGCCTCTGTCCTCCGGTTTCGGATGGATGGTAGGTATCCACCCAGGTGGGTTCGGGACCGGCTTCCCCGGACCGGGCGACACCGGTGGCCTCCGCCCCCGAGCGTCTCGGCGAGCCGGGATCAGTGGTACGGTCACCGTGGAGGTCACGCGGCGCTGGAACCTTCTCAGAGGGAATATCTTCAGAAGCATCACCCTCCCGATGGAGAGCAGGTTCGCCGATCTCCGGGTGGGGAGCGTCCGACGCGGGGGGCGGGCTCGCCGGTTCTTGAGAGTCTACGGACTCGTCCGCCGTCTCGGGATGGCGGTGTCGAGGTGAAGGGTGGGTGATGCCGCCCTGTTTGCCTCGTGGCGCCGCTTCGAGCTCGAGAAGCGACGGGTCCTCCGTTTCGGACAGCGGCGCGGGATCAGGTGCGAACGTTGGTGTGATGGCGGGTCGCACCGTCGGTGCCAGTCCCAGGATTCGCTCGGTCAGCTGCGTGAGGTAGTCTGCCACTACGTCGCCGCCTCAAGATAGAACCGACGCCGGGCGGCGCTCATCTGTAGGATGTCCTTCTCAGTCCACCCGTAGACGCTCGCGAGGCTGTGAACCTCGTTCAGCAGGTGTCTCGCCCGAGCGCAGATCTCATCCCACAAAAACGTCAGGACGTCGAAGAGTGCCTGCCAGCGCAGGCCGCACGAAGGGCACTCGAAATCGAGGAGCGTCTCCGCCTGCGGGTCGCGCGCTTCCATCGCGGCCGCCAGCTCGAGTTCCACCGGCTCGGGGAGGGACGACGCCTCTACCTCCTCGCTACCGCGTCGGGCCTCCAGCACGCAGCGGCGGAGGAGGACGTCCCGTCCGACGGCAGCGTTGTTGCTGACGGCGATCGCCGCGAGGTCTGTGCTGTCGGGCAGACGAAACAGTAGTTCGTAACCCCCTGTGGTCAACCGACCCGTTCCTCCTTCGTCGTCGGTGTCGTTCCGCGCGACCCGAACATCGCCGAGGTCGAGCGTCCACTCCAGGCTCTCCTGGCAACCGGGACAGTCGGCCAGACCGAAGATCCTTGACCCGAAGTTCGCCTCCCGGACGTCCATGAGATAGCCGTCTCGCCGGCCGACGCTCAGGATAGCCAGCCGGTTCCGGTCGACGCCTGGGAGGGTTGCGGAGAGGATGCTCAGCGCCCGATCGACCGGGTGCTGCTCCAGCCCGGTCTCCCAGACGCCGAGCACCTCCTGATTGGAGAGAACGCGCACTTACCCTAGGTGGGTTCCGTGAAGGTCGGCTCGGACGGTTCGGTCACCTCGTAGTCGCGCTCGAAGCCCTCGTTCGCCAGCTTGAGGGTCTGGATGGCGACCGCGTTGGCGTTTCCGTCCAGCTCGGGCATCGCCTGATACTCCGAGACCCAGCAGCGGTACACCTTGTAGGTGATCACGACCTGACCGGCCTCGTTGTAGACCTCGAGGATGATGTCCTTGCGGAAGTCTTTGAGCGAGACCTCGCTGCCCAGCCCGGAGCCGTAGTTCCAGACCTTGTTCGCCCACCGCTCGAACTCGACATCGTGGGTGACGCCCCGCTCGAGCGTGATGTCCTCGTACTCGGTGCGGCCGGGCGCCTTGCGGCTGCTGCTGGCGTCGCCGCCGTCGCGGTGGCGGATCACCTCGGTCGTGCGCCGGAGCGCGCTCATCTTGCTGACCCCCGCCACGTAGCGGCCGTCCCACTTCACCCGAAACTTGTAGTTGCTGTACGGGTCGAAGCGCTGGGCGTTGACGGTGAACTGCACAATTGCTCCTCCTTACGCTGCCAGTTGTCCAGCCATTTGCTGGAGCTTGATGACGACGAACTCCGCGGGCTTGAGCGGAGCGAAGCCGACATGGATGTTGACGACGCCGAGGTTGATGTCGGCCTGCGTGGTAGTGTCCTTGTCGCACTTGACGAAGTAAGCGTCCCGGGGCGTTGTTCCCTGGAAAGCTCCCTGGCGGAAGAGGTTGTGCATGAAGGCACCTACGTTCAGCCGGATCTGCGACCAGAGGGCCTCGTCGTTCGGCTCGAAGACCACCCACTGCGTGCCGCGGTACAGGCTCTCCTCGATGTAGAGGGCGACGCGTCGGACGGGGAGGTACTTCCACTCGGAGGCGAGCACGTCTGCCCCGCGAAGGGTCCGCGCCCCCCAGACGACGGTACCGACCACGGGGAAGGTGCGCAGGCAATTGACGCCGAGCGGGTTGAGGCGACCCTGTTCCGCGTCAGTGAGCTTCACCGTCAGCCCGCCGACCCCCATCAGGTTCGCGTCTATGCCCGCGGGGGCTTTCCAGATGCCGCGCTGGGCGTCCGTGCGGGCCAGAACCCCGGCCACCGCACCGGAGGGAGCGAACGAACGCAGCCGGTTTTCCTTAAGGGGGTCGGGCATCAGCAGGTACGGCCAGAAGATGGCCGCGTTCGCGTCGCGCAGGCCGTTTATGTCTTCGTCGCTCTCCGCGTCGGCCACGCTGGTCCACTCCGACGGACCGTCGACGAGCAGGACAGCGCGCCGCTTCTTGCAGTAGGCGAGGGCCGCGGCCAGCGTGCCGGAGTCGACGTCGGTACCCTGCGCGAGCGGAGGAATACAGAGCATGTTGAACAGGTCGGCCTTCTCGAGCGCGTATATGCCCTCCTTGAGTCCCTGCAGGTCCGCGGCGGAGAGCTGTTCGTCCGTGAGCGCCTCGCCGTCGTCACCGCCTTCCAATTGAGTGAAGGTATTCTCCGAGTCTTCGAGCGCGAACGGGTCCTCGCCCAAGTCTACCGGCTCGTGCTCGCTCGGCCGGGTTTCCGGCACCGTTCCGGGCTCGGCTATCCTGACGAACTGCGAGTCCTGTTCCAGTACCTGGGTGACGTAGCGGGGACTGGTGGGGTCCGTGGACAGGTTGAGGAACGGCTCCGCCGTTCCGGTCGTCATGTCCCTTACGGAGAGGTTGAACAGATTCTCCATGGGCTCGCTGATATCGGGATCTATAACCGGGTACTGCACGCGTGCGCGCAGGTTGTTGCCCCAGCCTCCCTCGCTGCTCGCCTCTAGGTTGAGCGCGGCGCCGCCACTATCCGCCAGCAGGTCGGCCCCCGCCCTGTCGGCGTCGTTATGGACGCGCACGATGATCGCGTCGGAGCCGCCGTTGAGAAAGTATTGCTGCACGGTGTAGCTCATCGTGCTCTCGCTCCACAGGCCGCCAAAGAGGCGCTCGTAATCGCTGAAGCTCGCAACGCGCGTTGGCTCGTTCACTGGGCCTCGCATGGCACGCCCGACGAAGGCGGTGATGGACGTCGCCACGCCAGCGATAGTGCGAACGCCGCTGGGTATCTCTTCTATATAGACACCAGGATACGTGGGTGTGGTGGGCATTAACGTTTCTCCTCCTCAATACTCAGACTCGCCAAGTGTTGGCACTGCCGATTTTTCCTCAATGGCTACCTCCTCGTCGCCGGTAGGACCCTAAACCCGGCGCACCCAGGTGGGCGCTTCCCGGCGTTCGGACGCCCCCACCGTAGATCTGTGTCGATCATCAAAACAGTTGGCGATGAATTTTGGATGAATTTTGAATGAATCACCAAAGAATCGTCGCAAATCTATGGAGTTTGCACCCTCGAAGAACCATCTGTCAGAAGACTTCCCTTGTAAAGCCGTCTGGCAAAGGGCAGGTCGCTGACGCCCGCACGTAGCCCCGGCTGGTGCTCCACTGCTCATTGCGACAGACCACAACCGCCTTTAAGGGCCGTCCGCGGAAGCCTCATCATCCCTGTTTCGATGATTATGAGCATAATTTTCTCGAAATCGGGCAAATACATCTGCAATTCTTCGGCGCTTCATAGCCTTATGCTCTCATGGTGAGCGATACCCAGCCAAGAGGCTCGATAGCTTATTGGCTGCACCTACAGCATTAACCAACGATGCAGGAGAGAGCATGTGCGAGGGGGAGTACTGTTGTTACATAGTCGAGAAGGCCAAGAAACTGCCGCGCGAACAAAGGAGATACGGATACTCGACGCCTTCGCAGCATACCAGAAACTGCAGGGCTCGACTCATCCAACGGTGCCAGCTATACAAGGGACCGCCAGCGATGGGGCCTGAGAACATCGCCTCGATGTAGACGTCGGGAATGATCGATGTGGTAGGCGCTTACTACTCTCCTTTTCATGTCTGTAAGTTCGTAGGAGAGTGAGATCCGGTTGATTGGGCAAACTAGGCACAGCTTCACCCCGTAGACGCTGAAGATGCGCCACCTAGCCCACGCGGCCCCCCTCAAAGCCTGAGCCTGGAAAGCTTGGCGGATGCAAAACCGAAAGCAGCATTGAGTTGACGATTAGGATCTTCAGGCTCTCCCACCAGTTCGGGCAAGATGGCGCCCCGCGAGGACTTTGAGAAGCAATTGAGCTTGCCTACCCTCCGGTGCAGAGGAGGACGGAAACCTACGACCCCAGCGAACAGGTGCGAGAAGAAGCGGGCGGCCTTGCGCAAGAAGAAGCTTCGGACTCTTTCCCTCTAAGCTGCCGCAATGGGGCAAGGGTAATAATCTCAGAATCCGAGAGCTCTTTGACGGGCTCATAGCGGTGCCCTTTGGGGTTGAGGTGGTAGTGAGTGTGGATTACTTCGCCAGAACAAAACGGTTATAACCTCTTCCATAAGTGATAACTGTAGGGTAAGCTCGGGTTTGGCCATCCGATGCTCCTTTGGTCGGGTAGCGGTCGGATGGCCTCTTGTTACACTGCCGAACCGCGAAACAGACATCTAATCCCATGCCCCACACCGAAGCGTAGGACGAGCCGCACAGTTTCGTCCCGCGAACAGAAATATGGCGCTCGACCAGCTCGAAAACCCCTCGCGTCAAAGCTGTACAGCTTGGAGACTTGCACGGGAACCCTGTACCGCGCCTGGCTAAATCAAGCCTAGCATGCATCCCCGATTCATTTTGGATTCATCGTATGCCGTTATTCTTTCGGGGTGCATGAATGCTATCGGACGCGAGAGGGGTGAAGCGGATGGCGAGGGTCGAGATCTATCGGGACGAAGGCGGAGAGTTTCGCTTGAGGTACCGCGCAGACAACAACGAGGTCGTGGCCTCCGGCGAGGGTTACCACACTAGGACGTCTGCAAACACACCATGCACCTACTCAACGAGCAGGCGCTGCAGGCGGAGGTGATCGACAGAAGATTTTAAGCCGATGCTCGCTCGACAAACGCCGGTATAGAATCCTTGAGATTCGACGACCGGTGCGTGATGAGGAAAAGTTCTAGACGAGGAAGAGATTTGCTCGATGCCTGAGATAACCGACCCACCACCCGAAGAAATACTGACCGATTTTCTCGGGCTGCGATCCGCGCTCGACGAGAACCTACCGGCCAAAGCGCTAGATCGCAACCTGCTGATCGCCACCTGGAACATACGCGCCTTCGGTGACCTCACCGAGAAGTGGCAATCCGGCGAGGAGGACACGCCGAAGCGAGATCTGCATTCCCTGCTATGCATCGCCGAGATCGTATCCAGGTTCGATGTGGTAGCGGTCCAAGAGGTGAAGGAAAACCTCAAGGCGCTACGCCACATGCTGCACTTGCTCGGGCCAAACTGGGGATTGAGCCTCACGGACGTTACAAAAGGCGAACCCGGCAACGGCGAACGGATGGCGTTCCTATTCGACACGCGAAGGGTGCAGCTCTCGGGCCTAGCCTGCGAACTCGTCCTTCCCCAGGAGCAGCTGGGCCGGATCGGACCGGAAGCCCTCGATAGGCAATTCGCCCGCACGCCGTATGCGGTTAGCTTCCGGTCTGCCGTCAAGACCTTCATCTTGGTCACGCTGCACGTGCTCTACGGGGAGAGCGAAGCTGAGCGCCTCCCCGAGCTCAAGGCGATAGCGGAATGGCTTGCCGATTGGGCAAGGGACATAAACGGCTGGGATCACAACCTGATCGCTTTAGGGGACTTCAACATCGACCGCAAAGGTGACGCCCTCCACGGCGCTTTCGTCTCTACGGGGCTGGATATCCCTGTCGATCTGCAAGAGGCTCCGCGAACGATCTTCAGCGATCCTGCGACGCCCCAACTGAACAAGTTCTACGACCAGATCGCGTGGTTTACAGGGAGGAACGACCTTCCCGCGTTGTCACTGCGGTATTCGCGAGGGGGCTTCTTCGACTTCACAAAGACAGCCCTGAGCTCACGCGAGTTGACCAAAGCGCAGTTGTCGTGGCGGATCTCCGACCATTATCCGCTGTGGGCTGAGTTCTCCGTGCGTGATTGACCAAGGTTTTCGGAGTTTCTATGCCCTCGATACAAGGCCGAAATAACTAAGGTGCCTGAGTTTAGATTCCGCGCCGTCTTGGGTGATGGCGCTCCTGTGGTACGCTTCGAGCGGGTAACAGGGAAAGCGCCTCGTCGATTGCGAGGCGCTTCCGTACCTCACAGCACGTTTCACAGTAGTTGAGCCGTAGGGTGGTAACCGGCATGCTCGAAGAAGCCTCGGACCTCTGGGGCACTGATCGCCGATAGCGCCGCCCCTATCGCTTCTACCAAGGCCTCCTTGGTCCTGGCTGAGACCTTGCGAAGGAGGTGCTTTAGCTTGGCGAAGGCCTCCTCGATCGGGTTATACTCGGGCGAGTAGGACGGCAGGTACATAAGCTCGCAGCCCCTCTGTTCGATCAGCTCCCTTACCCTCCTGGGCCGGTGGGCGCCCAGGTTGTCCATCACCACCACCACCACCTGGCCTTCCTTCAGGCTCGGAGCCAGCACCCGCTCCACGTAAGCCTCGAACACTACCGCGGTGGCCGCCCCTTCCACCGGGAGGGTAGGTCCCATCCCCTCCAAGCTCATGCTCGCCAGCAAGGTCGTGTTCTTACCCCGCTTGCGGGGCACCCAAAGCCGTAATCGCTCGCCTTTGAGCGCGTAGCCGTAGATCGGTGCCAGTGAGGGTTTGCTGATGCGGGCGAAGGTCCACTCGGCCGGCGTCTTCGACCGCGACGGGATAAAGCCGTTACTGGAGCGGGTCGAGGAATCTTTCCAGCGCCTCTCGCACCTGTGGCTGGATGTCGGCTACAACGGCAAGGGGAAGGGCAAGGACTGGGTCGAGAAGGTCTTGGGCTTGAGCGCCGAGGTCGTGAGGTCGCCGAGGCGATGGGTTTGGGTGCCGGCCGACCAGGAGCCTCCCCCGCGCCCGGCCTTCACGGTGCTGCCGAGGAGGTGGGTGATCGAGAGGACGTTCGCGTGGCTCTCGCAGAACCGTAGGCTGAGCAAGGACTACGAGAGGTTGCCGGAGAGCTCGGAGGCGTTCGTCTACGTCGCAATGAGCCGCGTCATTGCGAGGAGATTGGCCCGCTGATGACGCTTTTCAGACGGTTTCCTAGAGCATCTTGCAGCGTAGTTGGGCGGTGTGGCAGGATGCGCCTATGGAAGCCTACTCGTTGGACCTAAGAAAGAAGATCGTTGACGCCAAGCAACGGGGCATGTCCACCTCGGAGGTTGCCAGGACCTTCGGCGTTGGTGCATCGAGCGTCAAGCGCTACGCCTCCGCGGCCCGAGAGGGGAGGCCGCTCGCTCCCAAGAAGCGCCCAGGCTCCAAGCCCAAGATGGACGAGGCAGCGAGGAGGCTCCTGGAGTGGGACATGGAGGACCGCCCGGCTGCCACTCTCCCCCAAAGGCGCGAGTTCCTGCCTCTGGCTTACGGGCTTGAGGTCAGCGACTCTACGGTCAGCAGGATGCTCAGGCGCCTGGGATGGAGTCGAAAAAAGATCGGTGGGAGCGAGCGAACGCGACGGGGTCCTGAGGGCCGCCTGGAGGACTCTGGTAGCCGCCAAAATCGATGCGAGCCGCTTCGTGTTCATCGACGAGTGCTCGACGAACACCTCGTTACGCCCGCTGTACGCATGGTCGAGGCGGGGAGAGCGAGCGTTTTGTGTGGCTCCACGTAACTGGGGCAAGAACGTCACGCTGCTCTGCAGCCTGAGCGCAGAGGGCATGGGACCATCGGTGGCGGTGGAGGGTGCGACCACGAGGGTCGTCTTCGAGACCTACCTGGAGGAGGCGCTTTGCCCGAGCCTCTCGGCGGGGCAGATCGTAGTGATGGACAACCTCTCAGCTCACAAAGGAGGACGAGTGAAGGAACTCATCGAGGAGCGTGGATGCGAACTGCTCTACCTGCCACCCTACTCGCCGGATCTAAACCCTATCGAGCAAGCCTTCTCGAAGATGAAGGCGCTGATGCGCAAGAGTGGCGCCCGCAGCAGGGAGGCTCTGATCGAGGCGATGGGCGATGCGCTCTCCGCCATCAGCGCGGGGGACGCGTCCGGTTTCTTTGGCCACTGCGGCTACTGGACTCTGGCCCAATTACCATGACAGACGCCCTAGTCGTTCCCGGCCTGGGATTGTTCTGGGCCCTCGCCAGAACCGTACTCATCTTCATGAATCCAGAGAGGCGAGAATCACTGCCCATCCTGTCGAAGGGAGGACACGTGTCTTATAGACGGTGGGAACGAGGATCTCTGCAGCGAGCTGGAAGCGTGGGCGAAAGCAAACCTTGCCCGAAAAAGAGCGGCCCGCAATTCGGACGATGATCGGCCGGACACCACGTGCTAAAGAGCGACTCACCGAGTAGAGCTGCTCCGGTCCTGATCGTCCCCGCCGGGGGCTTGAACTATTTACTTGCGCAGGCCTTATGAGCACGGATTCGCCCAACCACGATACTGGGTGGGCCATCTACGCTGCAAACCGCTTCGGTGTTCGCGAGTGAGGTCGGTGGCTCTATCCTATTCTGGGTGGGCGATGCTGGGTTCGAACCAGCGACCCCCTCCTTGTAAGGGAGGTGCTCTACCCCTGAGCTAATCGCCCGTCCATCGGGGTCTCCCTTGCGGGAAACCCTGTGCCCCCAACGGGATTCGAACCCGTGCCGCCGCCTTGAAAGGGCGGTGTCCTGGGCCTCTAGACGATGGGGGCATTCAAGCCTTTTCGGCTCGTGAGCCGGGAAGGGATCGAACCTTCGACACGAGGATTAAAAGTCCCCTGCTCTGCCACTGAGCTACCGGCCCGCGCCAACGCAGATTCTAGCAGCAAAACACAAGATTACCCAAGACCGCCACCGACTCTAATTTTCTGCCGTGTCAGTCTATCCGTCAGTCTATTGGAGGAACAATGGCGAAACGAAGGACTAAAGGAGATGGTTCTGTATTCCGTCGCAAGGATGGGCGCGTAGTTGGCGAGTGGGAAGATGCCAACGGCCAAACCCGCTACATGACCAGCACCAAGATGACCAAGCGCGAAATGAGTGCAGCCATTCGGAAGAAGCTACAGGACCGTGACGAGGGCATAGCGGCTCATTCGGAAGGGTTGACCGTGGGCGCGTACATGGACCGCTGGCTTGACTCACAACGGGACCGTGTGCGACCGGGAACGTACCGGCCATACGAGGCTATAGCGCGACTCCACGTAAAACCGACCTTGGGCAAAACCAAACTTGAGAAGCTGACGGCCATGCAGCTTGAGAACCTATACCAACAGAAACTCGACGCGGGATTCTCTGCTCGACGTGTCCGGTATATCCATGTAACTATCCGCAAGGCATTGAAGGATGCCGTTAGGCTTCAACTACTGAGCCGAAATGTTGCGGACGCTGCTATACCTCCGCGCCAAACCAAAACCAAGATTAGGCCGCTCACGCAAGACCAAATGCGCTCACTTCTCGACGCAACCAGAGGCGACAAGCTAGAAGCTCTATACGTGCTGGCAGTCACTACAGGGATGAGACAAGGCGAATTGCTAGGTCTGCAATGGAGAGACATTGACCTTGATGCAGGCACGCTCACGGTAAGCAGGAGCGTCTATGATGGCTTGGTCAATCCGCCAAAGACCGATGCAGGTTACAGGACCATACAGCTATCCAAGCTAGCGATTGCATCACTAAGGCAACACAGACTAAACACGGCACGGCAACGTATATCTGAATGGGTGTTTCCTAACAGCAAAGGTGACAGCATCCACCACCAGAACTTACACAACCGCTCATGGAAACCGCTACTGAAACGGGCGGGACTCCCCCACACCACGCGCTTTCACGATTTGCGCCATAGTTGCATTTCGCTTCTCTTGACGCGGGGTGTTCCTGTCCATGTCGTATCTCACATGGCTGGACATGGGAACCCGTCTATCACGTTCACTATCTATGCTCACATTTTGACGACGCAGGGTGAACTTGCCGAACACATGGATGCTGCTCTAGGCTCAGAGCGCGTCTGAGCCGAACTGAGGTCCACGGCGGGGTATCGGGATGGTCCGGTATCCCGCCAGAATTTCCTCGATTTATTTTTTCTTTCGACCCCGCCTACTATTGACTTCGTACTGGCGTTGTGGCACGCGCACGCGCGCACATATCCTGAGCCTCTATTAACGCGACCGATTACGCATCCCGACGCATTCAATCACTCGATTTATCAGGGTTAATCTCATCGGTTGCAATCCTTCCCTGAACGGACTAATCTGGCTTTGTAAAGCGAAAAATTAACAAAGGAGAATGGACTCTTGAGAACCTAAACAACGGCTCGACCAGAAAAGCGCAACCCGAATAGTAAGGCTCAGGAACGAAAGGGCAGCGAAAGCTGTTCCGGGAGCCTGTGCGCGTCAAAAGTACACCAAACATGGGAGCAGGCGGGAGGCCCGGAGATAGCGGGTAAGGGGCGACGTGGCCCTAGCTCCGCGTTCGAATATCCCAAAACACAGCCAGGAAGGCGAGGTTAACCATGTGCTGATACGGCATCAGGCAGGACTGCAATTAGGTGAAGCGAACAAAAAACAAGGGGTTTCTAATGGAACTGCAAGTGTATGGCAAGACCGAGCAACAGAGAATTATCAATCCACGGACTCTACGAGACCGCAAACTGGAGGGTACGCTGCATGAATACGAAAGGTTTATCCGGTGGAAGGCACGGACCTACGCCTGGAGAAGAGGTGACCTTGTTGAGGATTTCGAACAGGTTGGCCGAGAAGCTGTGGTCAAGGTCTATAAGAAAACGCAGGGAGGGCTGGTGATAGGAGAGGGAAAGGGCTACTACCTCAACTCTATAAGGAACGCCATGATTGACTACTTTCGCAAAGAGTACCGACCTAACAGCGCGGTTTGGGAATACAACAGGGCAGGCGGCCAGACGCGGGTAAAACGCTACCGCTACGGCAGTGAGTGGAAGGCTCGCATCCAATACCACGGAGACCAGCTTTCGCGCCGAGAGCGGCAATTCCTAACGTCGCAGGCATTCTAAGACGTGCCTCAGCACGTCCTTTCTTATGCCGAAGATTTCGCGTCTGTTGGGTAAGTGTTCGGATTTTCCTGCGTCCTCTATTAGTAGAGGACGAAATCAAGCGTAGCCAGATAGGAGGTGAAACATGCGCTGAAATAGCTTGAGCTTTCGGAGACGTTCGTTGAAGTTGGAATATTGAAGGAGTTAGTACGAATCATGGAGTCCATGTGCGTTTGCAGTGCTTGTATGGAGAAGCTGGAAGGCGACATAGGCAAGTTGCAAGAGAAGATTGGAGAAGCGTTGGATTACTACCACTACCTCAGAAAAAAGTACGGAGAACTGCCTGGCTGGGATATGGTTGAAGACAAACTGTGCCTATCCATGGGCTGGGCTGAGATGCCATTAGAACCGATGCCAGACGAGGAGTAACGAGCTTTGAGTAAGGACTTGATTGGGGGCCGGGCTTCTTGCCCGGTCCCCTCGATACACAACACCCTCAAATTTGAGAACACTGGAGAGACTTATGAACAACAATAGTTTGCACGGCGGTGGTGTTCCAGCTTATGTCATCGACGCTACCGACACCACCGACACCGATTTCGGCGGGGTATCGCAGCCAGACGACTTCCCGATTGACGTGCTGCCCACAGCGGCAGGTAGGCTGGTGAGGGAAGCAGCCGCTTCGATAGGCTGTCCCGCCGACTTCGTGGCTGTTCCGGTGCTGGTGACGCTGGCCTCCGCCATCGGCAACAGCAGGGTCTTGAGGCTCAAAGGAGGTTGGGAAGAGGGCGCGACGATATACGCGGCAAGCGTGGCATCACCAGGAGCTAAAAAGACCCCGGCCTACAAAGAGGCCGTACGGCCCGCAACCGAGGTGCAAACAGAATTAGTTAGGAACTACCAAAGGGCGCTGCAACTGCCCGAAGAAGGACAGGATGAGGATACATGCGAAAACGAATCGCCCGCGCTGCAAAGGACGACGGTAGGCGACACCACCATCGAGGCGTTGTGCGTCGTCCTGAACGCCAACGAACGCGGAGTATTGGTAGCCAGGGACGAGCTATCGGGTTGGGTACGTTCCATGAACCAGTACAAGGGCAAGGGAGCAGACAGGCAGTTTTACCTTGAGGCGTGGGGCAACTCACCCTACACTGTGGACCGAAAGAGCGACCCTGAACCCGTAATCCTGCACCGGCCCTTCGTGTGCGTCTATGGGACCATACAGCCAGAGGTGTTGGCCGAACTTGACACCGGCAGGGACGATGGCTTGCTCGACAGGTTCCTCTTCGCATACCCTTACTCCCGGTCTGTGGGTTGGACCGACGACGAGGTAAGTGAAGAGGCCAGGGAAGCCTACCACAAGCTCTACGTGGCTCTCAGAGGGCTTGAGATGGAGAAGGACGAGCACGACAACCTGTGTCCCAAGCGAGTGCCCTTCTCGTCCGATGCGAAGGAAATATTCGCCCAGGTAATAAACGAGCTAGCAGAGGAAGCCGAACAGCCCGGCTTCCCGATGAAATTAGAGGGACCGTGGGCGAAGATGCCCGCACACCTCGCACGCCTGAGCCTCGTGCTGGCGGCCTGCCGCTTCGTAGACGAAGGTAAAATCGAAAGGGTCGAAGGCCAGGATGTGTTCGGGGCCACCGTGCTGCTCGACTACTTCAAGCACCATGCACGAAGGATATACGTGGACCTCTACGGAGAAGCCCCCGACGACAGGCTAGCGGCTGACGTGGCAGCGTTCTTGCGGGAGCACGATGGAAACTGGAAAGGTTCCGCGACCGAGTTGCACACGCAGCTAGTAAGCTCCGCGAAACCCGCAACCGCCGACGTTCTCTCCAAAGAGTTAAAGCGAATTGCTGGCTGCGTCCCTGCACTGACTATTCAGCATGGATACTTTGGTAGCAACAGAGCTATAACCCTTACCCTGGAAATGCTGTAGGTGGTGTCGGTGGCGTAGGTGGCAACGACGCTTGTAAGCGTGTTGGGTATGGTTAGTCCCAAGAGCAGTAGGTGCAGTTCAAGGTCCTTTGAGGTCCTGTCTATTGGCCTGTGTGCATCCCAAAACGCCATGTGTAACCTCTAGGAACATCGTTACCCGCTCTCTGATATCTACTTGTCAGGGAGCGGAAATTTGCATACGATGCCCTCAACAATCTTGGATACGCGGAAACGCCAAAGTCTGTACCATCGTGGTTCTACCTCGGAGGGAAAATGGCTGAGAGAAGGCTAACGCAAACGCCTCTAGTTCAGATAGCTACTGAATCTGTCCCCGAGGGTATGGTGGTGGATTTTCTTACCGGTAGGTACTTTAAAGACTCGCCAGAAGAGTACGTTAGGCAGAACATCGAAAAGGCTCTAGTAAGACAGTATCGTTATGAGAGAGGCGATTGCAGACCAGAGTTCAAAATCAGGGATGTCGGCTCTTCTAACAGGAGAGCCGACATAGTTGTGTTTCGCGAAGGCACAAGCCATCAGCAAGAGAATGCCTACATAATTGTTGAAACTAAGAAACCCGGCACAAGCCCTAACGATAGGCGACAAGGAATCGACCAACTCAAATCCTACGTCGCTGCGTGCCTAAACGCGGAGTATGGTTTGTGGACTAACGGAGACGACCGATTCTGCTTCGCCAAGCGAATCGAGCAGGGCAGCTACATATTTGAAGAGATAGTGGAAATCCCGGCGGCAGGTCAGTCAGAAGCGGAGGCTCAACGTCCGCGACGGAAGGACCTCAAACCTGCTACAGCAGACAACCTACTCTTTGCTTTCAGAAGTCTGGAGGGCTGCGGTAATCTCCGTGGCCCTCTTCTCACATTGAGGTTTACCTGACCCTTGGCCATCGTTCTGAGGCTAGCTTGCGCCTTTCCAGAAATCCGAGTGCCGCTCCCACCGAAGCACCAAAGAAAGCTCCTGCGATTGTGACGCTCCCCATTTCCCTAATCTGTCCGAGTATCGGAACGACGGCCCGCAGGAAATGCCCCAGCCAGTACCCGACACCGCACCCTACCGCACCGACGACGACCAGCACCAGAATCGTTCTCCAATCCCTGAAAGCCGCGCCCAAGGAAGCGCCGACAATCGCCCCCACGGCGGCTCCTGTGGGCCACCCGTAGTTGAAGAACGAACCCACGATGAATCCTGCGATGATTCCCACGGTTAGCCCCACTGCGCCCAGCAGAGCTAGGGCCAATATCCGTCCGGGTTCCTTCGAAGCCAGCCCCAGCGAAGCTCCCCCGACCGCACCCCCGACCAGAGGCCCCAACAACTCGCCCCCCGGCATAGAAACGCCGACAAACACGCCCCCGCCGAATCCGACCGCC
>Ga0081539_10000740_pt1 | contig 65387 bp, 64 predicted proteins | sample TabmetS4T2R2_FD_71023 | JGI IMG/M metagenome (GOLD analysis project Ga0081539, IMG submission 71023) | Tabebuia heterophylla rhizosphere microbial communities from the University of Puerto Rico - S4T2R2 | ecosystem: Host-associated > Plants > Roots > Rhizosphere ...
GTGCTCGGCCGGCTGCCCGCGGAGTCGCCGATCGCGGCCGGGCTCACGCTCGACGTCGAGGCCGCCCGCGCAGCGCTCGAGTGCCTCGGCATCGGGCCCGCGGAGGAGGCGGCCGCCGGCGTCGTCGCGGTGGCCGTGAACGCGATGGTCCAGGCGCTGCGCGTCGTGTCGGTCGAGCGCGGCCACGACCCGGCGGAGGCCGAGCTGATCGCCTTCGGCGGCGCCGGGCCGCTGCACGCGTGCGAGCTCGCGGCCCAGCTCGGCGCTACGCGCGTGATCTGCCTGCCGGCCAGCGGCGTGCTGTCCGCGCTCGGACTCGCCGCGGCCGAGCGGCGCCGCGACGCCTCGCGCAGCCTGCTGCGGCCGCTCGCCGAGCTCGACGGGCTTGAGGAGGCGGCGGCGGATCTCGTCCGGCCGCGCGACGGGGAGGAGCTGCGCGTCGCCGCCGACCTGCGCTACGCCGGCCAGTCGTTCGAGCTGCTGATCCCGTTCGCCGACGCCGGCCTCGCCGAGACGTTCCACCGCGAGCACGAGCGCCGCTACGGCCACGCCGACCCGGAGCGCCCGGTCGAGCTCGTGACGCTGCGCGCCGCCGCCGTGCGGCCCGGCGCGCAGGTGCGGCTGACGGCGGCCGGCGAGGTGCAGCGGAGCGCACGAACGATCCGCTGGGACGGGGAGGACCTCGAGGCCGAGGTGCTGAGCGGGAGCGGCCTCCCGCCGGGCACGGAGGTCAGCGGGCCCGCGGTGATCGAGTTCCCCGAGACGACCTGCCTCGTGCCCCCGGGCTGGTCGGGCGGCGCGGACGAACACGGGATCGTGAGGCTGCACACGTGAACGCGGCCGAACTCCAGGTCGCCGTCGGCTCGCTGCGCGGCATCGCCGAGGAGATGGGCATGGCGCTGATCCACAGCGCCCTGTCGCCCAACATCAAGGAGCGCCGCGACTGCTCGACCGCGCTGTTCGACGCCGACGGTCGCCTCGTCATCCAGGCCGAGCACATCCCGGTCCACCTCGGCGCGCTGCCCGCCTCCGTCGCGGCGGTGCGCGAGCGCGACGTCGGGCCCGGCGAGGTGTGGGTGCTCAACCACCCGTTCCTGGGCGGCTCCCACCTTCCGGACATCACGCTCGTCTCACCGGTCCACGTGGACGACGAGCTGCTCGGCTGGGCCGCGTCGCGCGCCCACCACGCCGACGTCGGCGGCATGGTCCCGGCGTCGATGCCCGCGGACTCGACGGAGCTCCACCAGGAGGGCCTGATCCTGCCGCCCGCACGGCTCGACGACGCGCTCATCGACCTCATCGCCGCCAACTCGCGCGCCGGGACCGAGCGGCGCGGCGACCTGCGCGCGCAGGTCGCGGTGCACCGGCTGGCCGAGCGCCGCGCCGGCGAGCTGGTCGCGCGCCGCGGCGCGGAGTGGTGGCGGACCGCATGCGCCGAGCTGTGGGACTACGCCGAGCGCCGCACCCGCGCGGCGATCGCGGAGATGCCCGACGGCCGCTACGAGGCGACCGAGACCGTCGAGGCCGCCGAGGGCGACCTCGAGATCCGCGCGGCCGTGGAGGTCGCCGGCGACGCCGTGACGATCGACTTCGCCGGCACCGCGCCGCAGCACCGCGGCAACCTCAACTGCCCGCTGGCCGTGACCGTGTCGGCGTGCTGCTTCGTGCTGCGCGTCGTCGCCGACCCCGACGCCCCGGCCTCGGGCGGCGCCTACGCGCCGCTCACGATCGCCGCGCCCGAGGGCTCGCTGGTCAACGCCCGGGCGCCGGCGGCGGTCGTGGCCGGCAACGTCGAGACCTCCAGCCGCATCGCCGACTGCCTGCTGCGGGCGTTCGGTCAGGCCACGGACACGCCCGCGCAGGGCCAGGGGACGATGAACAACCTCACGTTCGGCTCGCCGCGCTTCACCTACTACGAGACGATCGGCGGCGGGCAGGGCGGCTCGCGTGACGGGCCGGGCCCCTCGGCCGTACATGTAGCGATGTCGAACACGCTCAACACGCCGGTCGAGGCGCTCGAGGCGGCGTACCCGCTGCGCGTGGAGCGCTACGCCCTGCGGGCGGGCAGCGGCGGCGCCGGTCGCCACCGCGGCGGGGACGGCGTGATCCGCGCCATCACGGCGCTGGAGCCGTGCGAGGCATCGATCCTGTCCGACCGCCGCAGGCATCCGCCGCGCGGCGCTCAGGGCGGGGAGGACGGCGCGCCCGGTTCCAACCGGCTGAACCGGCGCAACCTCGGACCGAAGGCTCGCGTGGCGCTTCAGGCGGGCGACACCATCACGATCCGCACCCCGGGCGGGGGCGGGTACTGGCCGAACGGCGCTTGACGGCATCCACGGGAGCCGGTCTGATCGCTCAGGACCATTGACGGCAAGGAGAGGCTCGGAATGTTGCGGCGACTTACATTGGCGGTATCGACGCTCTTGGCGGGGGCGCTGGTCGCCGGGGCTCCGGCCGCTCCGGCGGCGTCGTGCCTGAACCCGATGCCGACGGCCGACGTCACGCCCGGCATGACCGCGAACGGCCTGACCGTGACGCACGGGAAGACCCCGGACCCGTTCACCGCCACGGTGCTCGGCGTCCTCAAGGACGGGATCGCTCCCGGCGTCGACATGATCGTCGTCGACCTCGACTCGCCCACCATCGACTTCGACAAGCTCGGCATCTGGGCGGGCATCTCCGGGTCGCCGGTCTACGCGGACTCCGACCACCGTCTGGTCGGCTCGGTCTCCTACGGCCTCTCGCTGGGGCCGTCGACCATCGCCGGCCTCACCCCGGCCGAGGACCTCGAGAACGTCGCGCAGCTCTCGTCGGTGCCGCCCGCCGCGCCGCGCACGGTGCGGCTGCCGAAGGCGCTGAAGGCGGAGATCGTCGCCCGTGGCGACGCCACCGCCGGCCAGCTCGCGGCCGGCCTCCAGCAGGTCCGGGTGCCGCTGGCGGTGTCCGGCCTGCGCGGCAGCCGGCTCGCCGCGTTCGCCGGCCGCCTGAGCGGGGCGGAGCGCTACCTGCCCTACGGCGCGGGCAGGCTCGCGGCGAGCCCCGGCGACATCGCCGACATCGTGCCGGGCAGCAACTTCGCGGCCGCGCTGAGCTACGGCGACGTCAGCGCGACGGGCCTCGGAACGACGACCGGCGTCTGCGGCGACCACGTCGTCGCCTTCGGCCACCCGTTCAACTTCGACGGTCCGACCGCGCTGAGCGCGCACACGGCCGACGCGATCGCCATCCAGGACGATCAGACGCTCGGCTCGTACAAGCTGGGCAACATCGGCGGCATCGTCGGGACGGTCGACCAGGACCGCCTGACCGGCATCCGCGCGATCCTCGGCTCGGCGCCCACGCCGATCCACGTCACGTCGTCCGTCGACGACGGAGCGGGCGCGTCGCGTACGGGCCTGACCGAGGTCAACGGCACGCTGCTCGCGCCTGACGTCGCGGCGTTCCATCTCGTGAGCAACATCGACCGCGTGATCGACCGGGTCGGCGGCGGCACCGCCGCGCTCGGGTGGACGGTCACCGGCATCGCCGGCGGGCAGAACTTCTCGATGAGCCGCAACAACCGGTTCGCCGACCCGGCGGACGTCTCGTTCTCCTCGTCGGACGAGCTCTTCTCCGACCTGCTGAGCATCGTCGACAACCCGTTCACGGACATCAAGCTCACCGGCGTCTCGATGAACGCGACCGTCAAGTCGCCGTTCCGCGAGTACCGGATCACGGGGCTCCAGCGGTTCACGGGCGGCCGCTGGGTCGCCGTCCGCGACACCGACACGATCGAGCTGACGCCGGGGGCCGCGCTGCGCGTGCGCGTGCTGCTGGCGAACTTCCGCAGCGCCGCTCCCGTGGCGCCGCTCGAGCTGCGCTTCCCGGTCCCGGCCGACGCGACGGGCGACGGCTCGCTGGACATCGTCGGCGGGAGCGACAGCGGCGACGGCGGCGACGGCGACTTCGCGGTCACCGACGCCGCGTCGGGCGAGCCGGGCTCGTTCAAGGACCTGCTCGCCTCCCTGCGCGACGCGCCGCGCAACGACGAGGTCACCGGCACGCTGTCGCTCTTCGGCAGCGGCGAGCCGGGGCTCCTCGACGGCAGCGCCTCGTCGCCGGCGCCGGCGAGCGTGACCAAGCGCCTCTCCGAGGTCGTGAGCGGCGCGCTCAGCGTCTCCGTCGTGGTGGCCGGGAGCGACGAGCCGCCGCACCCGACCGAGCCGCCGACGGTCGCCCTGGGCGGCAAGTCGACGCTCAAGCTCGGGACGGCGCTGCGCAAGGGCCTGCGGATCACGGTCACCTCGAGCGCTCCGGGCCGGCTCGTGGCGCGGGCGCTCGTGGACAAGAAGACCGCCCGGCGCCTGAAGATCAAGAAGAACGCGACCGGGCCGGTCGTCGTCGCCGCGGTGACGAGGATCGTCGGCGACGGCCGCTCGCACGTGACGCTGAAGTTCACGCGCAAGGCGAAGAGGCGCCTCGCGCACGCCAGGCGGGTGCGGCTCACGCTGCGCGCGACGGTGACCGACCTCGACGGCAACCGGGGCGGCGACCACACGAAGCTGGTGCTCAAGCGCCGCCTCCACTGAGGAAGCTATCGTCGGCGGCGATGCGAGTCTCGGTCGCCGCCGACGAGAACACCGGAGTGGCCGAGGCCGTGGTCGCGCAGCTGCGCGACCGCGGCCACGAGCCGCTCGTGCACGGTGCGCTCGCCGAGGGCGAGCGCGACGACTGGGCGTGGGCGTCGGAGGCCGCGGCCCGCGACGTCGCCGACGGGCGCGCCGAGCAGGCCGTCGTGTGCTGCTGGACCGGGACCGGCGCCTCGATCGCGGCCAACAAGGTCCCGGGGATCCGGGCGGCGCTGTGCGGCGACGCCGAGACCGCGGCGGGGGCCCGCCGCTGGAACGACGCCAACGTGCTCGCGCTGTCGCTGCGCTCCACGTCCGAGGCGGTGCTCGCGGAGATCCTCGACGCCTGGTTCGCCGCCCAGCCGTCGACCGCCGAAGACGACCGCGCGAACGTCGCGCACCTGGCGGAGATCGGCGAGTGAGCGCGCTCGCTCCGGGCGGCCGCTACAGCGAGCTGGAGATCACGGGAGAGGACCTCTCCGCGACGCGGCTGGAGGGGGCGAGCTTCACGCGCTGCGCGTTCGCGACGGTCGAGGCCGACGTGGCGCGCTGGCGCGGCCTGAGCGCGCGCACGACCGCGTTCCGCGACTCGCGCATGGCCGGCGTCCAGCTCAACGAGGCGACGCTGCGCGAGGTGCTCTTCGAGCGGACCAAGCTCGACATGGCCAACTTCCGCCTGGCACGGCTCGAGCGCGTGACGTTCCGCGACTGCTCGCTCGCCGAGGCCGACTTCGGCGACGCCCAGCTCGACTCCGTGCGGTTCGAGCGCTGCCGGCTGCGGGGTGCGACGTTCCGCGGCGCCGCGTGCCGCGCGACCGACCTGCGCGGCTGCTCGCTGGAGGACATCGACGGCGCCGGCGGCCTCGCCGGCGCGACGATCGACGCCGGTCAGCTCATCGAGCTCGCGCCCGCGCTGGCCCGGCACGTCGGCCTGCGCGTCGAAACCTAGATCTCGAGGCGCTCGTCCTCGAGGTCGAGCTCGCGCTCGAGCCGGTGCATGACCTCGTTGGAGATCTCCCCGCGGTTGCGCAGCTCGACGAGCCGCTGGCGCTGCGCGGTGAGGACGGAGCGGACCATCTTCTGGTAGCGCTTGGAGCGCGTCTCGAACGCGTCGAGGCCGTCGCCGTCGTCGAGCTCGCCGGCCCGGACGGCGAACCGCCGCTGCCGGTACTCGTAGAGCTGGCGCATGCGCGTTGTGGTGTCGTCGCGCGTCCACTCGGCCGCGCCGAGCTCGTCGAGGCGCTGGAGCGCGGCCTCCACGGAGGCGCGGCGGCCGAGCAGCTCCTCGCGCTCGTCGGCGCCGTCGTCCTCGATGTGCAGCGCCTTGACGAGGACCGGGAGCGTGAGGCCCTGGAGCACGAGCGTCGCGAAGATCACCGAGAAGGTGAGGAACAGGACGATGTCGCGCTGCGGCGTGCTCGGGTCGAGCGCGAGCGCGGCGGCGAGCGACACGGCGCCCCGCATCCCGCACCAGCCGCCGATGAGGCGCATCCGCCAGGGCGCGCGGCGCTCCCGCTGGACGGCGCGGCGGTCGACGAGCCGGATGAAGCGCGTGAACAGCTCGTTGAACACGAGCCGCGTGAGGATCACGGCCGCGCAGACCGCCGCCGCCCAGCCGAGCAGCGTCAGCTGGGCCTCGTTCCCGAGCGCGTCGAGGATCTTCGGGAGTTGCAGCCCGATGAGCACGAAGAGCAGCGCGTTGAGGAGGAACGTGACGATCTGCCAGACCGCATAGCCCGTCAGCCGCATCGACGCGGTCGAGATGTCCGGCGCCTTCCAGCCCAGGACGATGCCCGTCGTGACCGCGGCGAGGACGCCGGATACGTGCAGCGCCTCGGCGGGGAGGTAGCCGGCGTAGCCGCTGAGCAGCGAGATCGTGACCTCGGTCGGGATGTCGTTGATCCGGCGCCGGATCTCGACGAGCACCATGCCCGCGACCAGCCCGATGGCGATGCCGGCGGTGACGTTGACGAAGAAGTCACCCGTGGCCTTCCAGAACACGAAGCTCGCCGTGACGGCCTTCAGCGCGGTGTTGTACGCGACCAGGGCGGTGCCGTCGTTGAGCAGGCTCTCGCCCTCGATGATCGACACCATCCGCCGCGGCACCCGCAGGCGGCGCAGGATCTCGACGGGCGCCAGCGCGTCGGTCGGGGAGACGATCGCGCCGAGCACGAAGGCCACGGCCCACGACATGCCGGGCACGACCTCGTGGGCGACCACCGCGACCGTGCACATGGTCACGAGCACGAGCGCGACGGCCTGCACCGTGACGACGCGGATTCCGCGCCGGATGTCGTGCAGGTTCGCGAAGAACGCCGAGGAGTACAGCAGCGGCGGCAGGAAGATCACGAGCACGAGGTCCGGGCTGAGCGTGACCGTGGAGTCGGAGCCGAGCACGAGCCCGAGGGCCAGGCCGCCGACCACCAGCACGATCGGGTACGGGACGTGGACGATCCGCGCGATCGTGCCGAGCACCACGACGGACACGAGCAGCGAGACGAGGACGATCTGGATCTCGTGCATCAGGTCGCTTGGTAGCGGATGACGCCGCCGACCTCAGTCTCGCGGATCGCGCCGCGATCCAACAGGAGATCGACGTGGCCGAGGACCTCCGACAGCGTCAGGTACGCCTGCGTCACGGCCACGTTCCCCCACAGCGCCTGCGCGATCTCGTAGGCGGTGAGCGGCCGCTCGGCGATCAGGCCGGCGATCTTCGCCGCGCGCCGCTCGTGCAGCGCGAACCGCTCGTCGATCAGCTTGGCGTGGTCGGTGACCGGCTCGCCGTGGCCCGGCAGCACGACGTCGATCGGCATCTCGCGCGTCTCGCGCAGCGACGCGATGTAGGTCATGAGCGCGCGCGGGCGGCCGTCGCCCGGCTCGCCGGAGCGCCCGCCGAGCGGGCGCGAGACGAGCGGGTTGGACGAGATGTGGCCGAGCAGGTGGTCGCCGCCGATGAGCAGCCGGCGCTCGGCGTCCCAGAACACGGTGTCGGACGGCGAGTGACCCGGGCGGTGCAGGGCCTGGAGCGTGCGGTCCGCGAACGCGAGCGTGTCGCCGTCGGCGAGCCGGCGCTGGACCGGCGCGCTGCCGCCCCAGGCGCGGAACGCCCGCGACATCGTGCGCAGCGCGCTCACGACGTCGCGCGGGATCCCGTGACGGAGCATCAGGGCCTCGGCCAGCGCGTCGTCGCGCTCGGCGTAGGCGCCGAACTCCTCGATCACGGGCGCCAGCAGGTCGAGCGTCACGACCTCGGCCTGCGCGCGCCGCGCGAGGATCCCGACGAGCCCCATGTGGTCGAGGTGCTGGTGGGTGATGACGATCCGCTCGAGGTCGGCGATCGCGTGCCCGCGCTCGCGCAGCGCGACGTCGAGCTCGTCGAGCGCCTTGCCGGAGTTCGGCCCGGTGTCGACGAGCGTCAGCGGGTCGTCCTCGATCAGGTAGCAGTTGACGCGGCCGACCGCGAACGGCGTGGGGATCGGCAGGCAGTGGATGCCGCCGGTCATCCGCGGATGAGGTCGAGCACCTCGTCGCGCCTGCGCACCATGTCCTGCCGGGAGACGAGGCTCTCGAGGTTGAGCCGCAGCAGCGGCTCGGTGTTCGACGGGCGCACGTTGAAGTGCCAGTCGTCGTAGTCGACCGAGACGCCGTCGAGCTTGGAGATGCGCCCGTCGGCGTAGCGGCGCTCGATCTCCGCCATCTTGGCCTCGGGATCGGCGACCTCGGAGTTGATCTCGCCCGAGATGAAGTAGCGGTCGCGGAACGGCGCCAGCCGCTCGGACAGCGTGGCGTCGTGCGTGGAGAGCTGCTCGAGGATGAGCAGGGCCGGGATCGTGCCCGAGTCCGCGTTGTAGAAGTCGCGGAAGTAGTAGTGGCCGGACACCTCGCCGCCGAACGCGCCGCCCTCGTCGCGCATGCGCAGCTTGAAGAACGCGTGACCCACGCGGTTGACGTGGGCGGTGCCGCCGAGCCTGGTCACCAGATCCGGGACCGCGCGCGAGGCGCGCACGTCGTAGAGGATGTCGGCGCCCGGTTGCTTGGCGAGGACGGACTCGGCGAGCAGCGCGGTCATGAAGTCGCCGGCCACGAAGGCGCTGGTGTCGTCGATGAAGAAGCAGCGGTCGGCGTCGCCGTCCCAGGCGATGCCGAGGTCGGCGCCCTCCGCGCGGACCGTGTCGATGATGAAGCGGCGGTTCTCCTCGAGCAGCGGGTTGGGCTCGTGGTCGGGGAACTCGCCGTCGGGCTCCCAGTAGGTCGTCACCAGGTCGAGGCCGAGCCGCTCGAGCAGCGGGCCGACCATCGGGCCGGCCATGCCGTTGCCGCCGTCGACGACGACCTTCAGCGGCCGGACCCGCTCCGGGTCGATGAACTTCAGCGCGTCGCGCTGGAAGTCCTCGTAGACGTCGACGTCCTCGGCAGCGCCGCCGCCAGGGGCGTCGCCAAGCCCGGCGTCGATCAGGCGGGCGATCTCGCCGATGCCGCCGTCGCCGGACAGCGCCACCGCGCCCCGCTCGACGAGCTTCGCGCCCGTGTACGCCTTCGGGTTGTGCGAGGCGGTGCACATGAGGCCGCCGTCGAGCCCGTGCGACCCGACGAGCCAGTAGAGCATCTCGGTGCCCACCATCCCGGCGTCGAGCACGTGCGCGCCCTCGGCGACCATCCCGTCGCGGTACGCGGCCGCGAGCTCGGGCGCCGACGGGCGCATGTCGCGGCCCAGCCCGACCCGCAGACCGGGTCCGCCGAGGACCCGGACGAACGCCCGGCCGACGTCGTACGCGACCGCGGCGTCGATCTCGTCGCCGTACAGCCCGCGCACGTCGTATGCCTTGAAGATCGACACGGGGCGTGAGGATACGTCGCCTGGCAGGCGAAACTCTCAATCCATGCAGGTCCTCATCCTCTGCGGCGGGCGCGGAACGCGCCTGAACGGCGACCGTCCGAAGCCGCTGATCGAGATCGCCGGACGGCCGATCGTCTGGCACGTGGTCTCGATCTACGCGCGCCAGGGCTTCGATCGCTTCATGCTCCTCACGGGCTACCGCGGCGACGAGGTGCAGCGCTGCGTGGCCGACCTCGAATGGCCGGGGCGGGTGGAGTGCGTCGACACCGGCGTGGACACGCCGACGGGCGGTCGCGTGCACGCGGTGCGCGATCGCATCGAGGACCAGTTCTGCCTGACCTACGCCGACGGCCTGGCCAACGTGGACATCGCGTCGGTCATCGACCGGATCGATGAGACCGGGGCGCTCGCGGCGATGACGGTCGTCCGGCCCGAGCTGCCGTTCGGCGTCGCCTCGATCGAGCGCGGCCTCGTCACGGGCTTCCGGGAGAAGCCGCGCTCCGAGCACTGGGTCAACGGCGGGTTCTTCGTGTTCGAGCCCGCCGTTCTCGACTACCTGGCTCCCGACTCTGTCCTCGAGCGCGAGCCGCTCGAGCGCCTCGCCGCCGAGGGCGCGCTCGTCGCCTACCGCCATACGGGCTTCTGGCGCTGCCTCGACACGGCGAAGGACGCCGCGGCGCTCGAAGAGGCCGGTCCGTCGGCCTGGCTCGCCTAGAATCGAGGGCCATGGCCGGACACTCCAAGTGGGCGGGGATCAAGCACAAGAAGGCGATCGTCGACGCCCGGCGCGGCAAGCTGTTCACCAAGCTCGCGCGCGCCATCACGGTCGCCGCGAAGGAGGGTGGCGGCGACGTCGAGGGCAACCCCGCGCTCGCGCTCGCCGTGCAGAAGGCCAAGGATGCCTCGATGCCCAAGGACAACATCGAGCGCGCGATCGCCAAGGGCACCGGCGAGGGCGCCGACGCGGACGCGCTCGAGGCCGTGATGTACGAGGGCTACGGCCCGGGCGGCGTCGCGATCCTCGTCGAGGCGCTGACCGACAACCGCAACCGCACCGGCTCGGAGATGCGGCACATCTTCTCCAAGCACGCCGGCAATCTCGGCGAGCCCGGCTCGGTCGCCTACCTGTTCGACAAGAAGGGCGTCGTGGTGGTCGACGGCGAGCGCTACACCGAGGACGACCTGATGGTCGCGATCGACGCGGGCGCGGAGGACATCGTCATGGACGCCGACGTCTTCGAGGTCCTCTGCGAGCCGTCCGACCTGACCGCCGTGCGCGCCGCGCTGGTCGACGCCGGGGTCGAGGTCGAGGAGGCCTCGGTGGCGCAGCGGCCCAAGAGCCTCGTCCCGCTCGACGAGGACGGCGCGGTCAAGCTCATGCGCCTGATCGACGCGCTCGAGGACCAGGACGACGTCGACGGGGTGCACGCGAACTTCGACGTCGACGCCGAGATCCTGGAGCGCGTCGCGGGCTGAACGGCACTGTTCAGGGGTAACCAGCGGCACATGCGGTCCCCGTGGAACCCGGCGGCGTGGATGCTGGTCGCCCTCATGGCGATCGGCAGCGTGGTGATGTGGCTCGGCGTGCCGATCGCGCTGATCTACGCCGCCTCCAAGCTGGCCGACACCCCGAACCCGAGCATGGGCCCGTACCTGCTCGTGTTCATCGGGCTGCCGATCGGGATGGCGCTCGTCGGGAAGGGCCTGGGCGCTCTGAACCGCGCGCACATCCGGCTGACCGGCGCCGAGGTCGACGCCTACCGGCCCGGCTGGACCCGCTCGATGCGCGGGGAGCGCAGGGTCGAGCGCCGCGGCGGCGTGCTCGACCGCGTGATGATCATCTCGGTGGCGATCGCCGGCGTGGCCTTCGCGATCTGGTTCTTCGGGTTCGCCGGCTCGTCGCTGCCCGGGTCCTAGCGCCGCGTCGGAAGGCGTCCGACCACGCACGCAGAATCCCTGCCGTGTACGTGATCGTCCTCGGCATCGACCCCGGCGTGGCCAACACCGGCTACGGCGTCGTCGCGCAGCAGCGCGGGCGGCTCGTCGCGCTCGACGGCGGGGTCGTCGAGACGGCCGCGGGGCTTGACGCGGGGCGCCGGCTGGCGGCCATCCACGAGCGCGTGGGCGCTCTGCTGGACGAGTACCGCCCCGACGCGGTCGCGCTCGAGGACCTGTACTTCGGCGCCAACGCGCGGTCGGCGTTCGCGGTCGGCCAGGCGCGCGGCGTCGTGATGCTGGCGGCCGGCCAGCGGGGCGTGCCATGCGCCTCCTACACGCCCCAGCAGGTCAAGGGCGCGGTGTGCGGCAACGGCCGCGCGGCCAAGGACCAGGTGCAGCGGATGGTGCAGGCGCTGCTCGCGCTGCCGGACCTCCCGAGGCCCGACCACGCGGCCGACGCGCTGGCGGTCGCGATCTGCCACACCAACGGGGCGCCGCTCGCGGCGGCGCTGGCGGGATGATCGCGCTCGTCGAGGGGCGCGTCGCGGTCCGCCGCGCCGACCACGTGGTGATCTCCTGCGGCGGCGTCGGCTACCGGCTCGCCGTGTCCGCCGAGACCCTGCGCTACGTGCCGCGCGTGGGGGAGGAGGCCGCGCTGCACGCGCACCTGATCGTGCGCGACGACGCGCTCCTGCTCTACGGCTTCGCCACCGAGGAGGAACGCGACCTGTTCCTGCTGCTCATCGGCGTCCAGGCCGTCGGGCCGAAGATGGCGCTCGCCGTGCTCTCCGGCGGCCCGCCGCGCGAGGTGCTCGGCGCCGTCGCGGCGGGCGACACGGCGCGGCTCCAGGCGGCGCCCGGGATCGGCAAGCGCACCGCCGAGCGGATCGTCGTCGAGCTGCGCGAGAAGGTCGGCACCGTGCCCGACGAGCCGATCGTCATCACCCGCGGCGACGACCCGCGGATGCTCGCCCGCGACGGCCTGGTCGGGCTCGGCTTCTCGCCCCAGGAGGCCGACAAGCTGCTCGACGGCGCGCCCGGCGACTCGCCGGAGGACCTCATCGCCCACGCGCTCAAGGGGGCGCGCCGGTGATCCGCACGCCCGGAGTGGACCGGCTCCAGACGCCGCACGAGCGCCCGGACGAGGACGTCGACGCGTCGCTGCGCCCGCGCGCGCTCGACGAGTTCGTCGGCCAGGACGCGGTCAAGGAGCAGCTCGCGGTGTCGCTCCAGGCCGCCAAGGCGCGCGGCGAGGCGCTCGACCACGTGCTGCTCGCCGGCCCGCCCGGCCTCGGCAAGACGTCGCTGGCGCAGATCGTCGCGCTCGAGCTCGGCGTGCCCTTCGTGCAGACTGGGGGCCCGGCGCTCGAGCGCAAGGCCGACATCGCGTCGTTCCTCACCGCGCTCGAGCCGCGCTCGGTGTTCTTCGTCGACGAGATCCACCGGCTGCCGCGCGCCGTGGAGGAGACCTTCTATCCCGCGATGGAGGACCGCCAGCTCCCGATCACGGTCGGCGCGGGCGCGGGCGCGCGCGTGGTGACGCTCGACCTGCCGGCGTTCACGCTGATCGGCGCCACCACGCGGGCCGGCCTGCTCACGACGCCGCTGCGCGACCGCTTCGGCATCCAGCACCGGCTCGACCACTACGGGGCGGGCGACCTCGCCCGCATCGTCACGCGGTCGGCGCGGGTGCTCGGCGTCGCGGTCGACCCGGACGGGGCGCGGGCGATCGCCGGGCGCGCGCGCGGCACCCCGCGCGTGGCCAACCGGCTGCTGCGGCGGGTCCGCGACTACGCCGAGGTCCACGGCGGCGGGGCGATCGACGCGGCCGTGGCCGGCGCGGCGCTCGACCTGCTGGAGGTCGACCACGAGGGCCTCGACCGGCTGGACCGCGAGATCCTCTCGGTGGTCTGCACGCAGTTCTCCGGCGGGCCCGTCGGCCTCTCCACGCTGGCCGTGGCGGTGCAGGAGGAGGCCGACACGATCGAGGACGTCTACGAGCCGTACCTGCTCCAGCGCGGCTTCCTCCAGCGCACCCCGCGGGGCCGCTGCGCGACCGTCCACGCGTTCCGCCATCTCGGCCTCGAGCCACCCGAGAACGACTCCCGCCTCTTCTGATCGAGCCTTTAGCCGCTCGGGACTAGGCTAAGCATTCGAATGGCGCACCTCTTCATCTGCCCGAACTGTGGCCACCGGACCGCCGCCGCCGACCGCCAGCAGGGCTTCCGCAACCAGCCGCGCGGCTGCTCGAAGTGCGGCTTCGGCTTCCTCTTCGAGCTGCTGGACGACTACTACCCGGCCCCGAACGCCGCGTTCTTCGTGTGCGACCAGAACGGGCGCATCATCGGCTGCGGGCGCGGGTCGCGGGAGCTCACCGGGCTGTCGGACGAGAAGGTCATGGGCCGCGAGGTGCGCGAGGTGCTGGGCCTGAACTTCGAGGGCGGCGCCGACCACGTCGGCACCGTGCTCGAGTGGGGGGTGCGCCAGCTCGGCAAGCCCGTGGTCGTCAACGCCGAGGGAGATCTGCCCGCGAAGGCTGTGGCGGATCTCTTTCCGGCGTACGATGACGATGGCGGCCTGTTGCTGGTGCTGACGCCGTCGAAGTAGCGCGTTCTACCCTCACCAGCCAGTTCATGTCCGAACGCCGCCGCTCTGCATTCGTCCTGCTGCTCGTCCTGGGCCTGATCGCGGCTTCGGCCTACGCGGTCACGAGCAAGGCCACCAAGCTCGGCCTCGACCTCCAGGGTGGCGTCCAGCTCGTCTACCAGGGCCAGCCGACCCCGCAGCAGCCCACGGTCACCCAGCAGGCGCTCCAGAACTCGCTGGACATCATGCGCCAGCGCGTCGACGCGTTCGGCGTGTCCGAGCCGGAGCTGCTGCTCTCGGGGCAGAACCAGATCGAGGTCAATCTCCCGGGCGTCGCCAACGCCGAGCGGGCGGCGCAGCAGGTCGGCTCGACGGCCCAGCTGTTCTTCTACGACTGGGAAGCGAACATCCTCGACGAGTCGTGCAAGGCGACTCCGGACCAGAACTCCAACGAGGACGTCGCGATCACGGGGTTCTACAAGGCCGTCAAGCAGGCGTCCAAGTGCCCGCCGCAGCACGACGCGAACAACAACGCCGCCGCGGCGCCGCGGTACTACGCGTTCAACAAGACCTCCAAGCAGCCGCTCAACGGTGGCCAGCCGTCCAACAGCAAGGCGGCGGCGACGGCCGATCTCGACCCGGGTCAGAAGGCGACCGCCGAGGTCGTCGAGGTCCCTGAGGGAATCCTCGTCATCCGCGACGCCAAGCCGGACGTCAAGGCGCCGGAGCCCGACCGCTGGTGGGTGATCTCCGACAACCCGGCGCTCTCCGGCACCGACATCAAGAACCCGAAGCAGTCGTTCGACCAGCAGAACGGCAACCAGCCGATCGTCACCTTCAACTTCACGAAGAAGGGGCGGGAGGCGTTCCACCGCATCACGCGCGTGATCTCCCAGCGCGGGCAGGACAACGCGCTGCCGACCGACAACCCGATCAACGCGTCCCAGCACTTCGCGATCGTGCTGGACAACCAGCTCATCTCGGCGCCGTACATCAACTACCGGGAGCTCCCGGACGGCATCGACGGCAGCAACGGCGCGCAGATCTCCGGCTCGTTCACGATCGACTCGGCGCAGGACCTGGCCAAGACGCTCGAGATCGGCGCGCTGCCGATCCGCCTCGAGCTGATCTCCCGCTCGCAGGTGTCCGCCACGCTGGGCTCCGAGGCGCTGCACCAGGGTCTCATCGCCGGCGCCGCGGGCTTCATCGTCGTCGCGCTCTTCCTGCTGATCTTCTACCGCGTGCTCGGGCTCATCGCGGTCGCCGCGATGGCGGTCTACGGCCTGTACTTCTACGCGCTGGTCAAGCTCGTCCCGATCGTCCTGACGCTGCCGGGCATCGCCGGCCTGATCCTCACGCTCGGCGTCGCGGCGGACGCCAACATCGTGATCTTCGAGCGCGTGAAGGAGGAGATACGCGCCGGGAGATCGGTGGGCCAGGCGATATCCGCCGGCTACCGCAAGGGCCTGACGGCGATCATGGACGCGAACATCGTCACGTTCCTGGTCGCGTTCATCCTCTTCATGCTCTCGACCGCGGGCGTGCGCGGCTTCGCGCTCACGCTCGGCGTCGGCGTCCTGCTCTCGCTGTTCACGGCCGTGTTCGCCACCCAGGCGATCCTCTACTCGCTGCGCGGCACCCGCGTCCTGCGCGCGCGCTCGGCGCTCGGCGCCCGTGACTCGAAGCCGATCCGCTTCGACTTCATCGGCCGGTCGAAGTGGTTCTTCTCGATGTCCGGCTGCATCCTGCTGGTCTGCGCGATCGCCCTGTCGGCGCAGGGGCTGAACTTCGGCATCGAGTTCGAGGGCGGCACGCGGATCACGGCGCCGCTGTCCAAGCCGGCGACGGTCGACCAGGTGCGCAGCGCGATCAGCGGCCAGGGCCTCGGCGACGCCGAGATCCAGACGGTCAAGAACGACAAGCTCGGCAAGAACGTCATCCAGATCAGCGCGCACGAGCTCGGCAAGGGCGGCGTCGACGGCGTCGAGCGAGCGCTCCAGCAGCGCTTCGGCCTGGCCGACCGCACGAGCACGCAGCAGATCGGCGCGAGCTTCGGCCAGACGGTCGCCAACAACGCGATCAAGGCGATCATCGCCTCGCTGATCGTCATCTCGATCTACATCACGCTGCGCTTCCAGTGGAAGTTCGCGGTGCCGGTGATGATCGCCCTGATGCACGACATCCTCATCACCGGTGGCGTCTACGCGCTGCTCGGCCGGGAGGTGACGGCGTCGACGGTCGCGGCGCTGCTGACGATCCTGGGCTTCTCGCTCTACGACACGATCGTCGTCTTCGACCGTGTCAGAGAGAACATCCCGCGGATGCCGAACGCGGCGTTCTCGCAGATCTACAACCGGTCGATGTCCGAGGTCATCGTGCGGTCGCTGGCCACGAGCTTCTGCGCCGCGCTGCCGATCCTCGCGCTCATGGTCTTCGGCGGCGACACGCTGCGTGACTTCGCCTTCGCGCTGCTCGTCGGCACGCTGTCGGGCACCTACTCGTCGGTGTTCATCGCCGGCCCGGTGCTCACGCACTGGAAGGAGCGCGAGCCGGTCTACCGGGCGCGCGAGCGGCGGATCCGCGACGCGTTCGGCGGCGAGGTGCCGGCTTACGCGGTCGCGATGGCCGGCGCGCCGGTCGACGTCGCGCCCAAGGATCGCGGCCGCCGCCGCGAGCGCCTGACCCAGCCCGCCGATCCGACGCAGGGTGTCTCGCGGGAGGAGTTCGACGAGATGGTCCGCGATCTCGGGATCGAGAACGAGGAGCCGCAGCCCGCGGCCGCGCCCTCCGGGCGCCCGGCCGGCGGTCGCCGCGCCCGCTCGCGGGGCAACGGCGGCGGCGACCCGTCCGGCGGGGCCGCCCGCCAGCCCAAGCCGCCCACGGCCGGAGACGGTGGCGGCGACGGCGACAAGCCTCCGAAGAAGCCCCGCAACCGTCGTCACGGGAGGCCTCGCTGATGTCCGCGCTCGTCTGGGTCATGGTCGGCCTCGCGCTCTGGCACTTCACGGTGTTCCTCCCGGACCACTTCTGGTCGGGGATCGTCGGCGCCTTCCTCGGGGCCGTCATCGGCTCGTTCCTGTTCGGCTTCCTCATCAGCGGGCTGCATGTGCCGGGGCAGCACGACACCGACCTCATCTCGGCCATCGAGGCGATCCCGGGCGCGCTCATCGGCATGGCCGTCGTCTGGTTCATCGGCGTGCGCCAGGAACAGACGGGCCCCGCGCACTAGCTTGCGGAACCTGGCGGCGATCGCGACGCCGTATGGCGCCGACGGCGGTGTCGACCTCGACGCCTTCGCCGCGCACGTGCGCTGGCTGGAGGAGCAGGGGCTCGACGGCGTGTTCGTGGCCGGCACGACGGGCGAGGGCGTGCTGCTCGAGCAGGACGAGGTGGCGGCGCTCGTGGCGCGCGCGGTGGCGGCCGGCTCGTTCCGCGTGATCGCGCAGGTGGGGCGGCCGAGCACGCGCGCGACGGTCGCGCTCGCGCGGGCGGCGATCGAGTCCGGCGCGCACGCGGTGGCCGCCTACGTGCCGTGGTTCTATCCGGTCTCCCAGGTGCAGCTGCGCCGGCACTTCCTCGCGCTGCTGGAGGCCGCCGGCAACGTCCCGGCGTTCATGTACAACATCCCGCCGCGGACGGTGAACGACCTCGATCCCGGGCTGGCCGGCGAGCTGGCGGCGGCCGGGTTCGCGGGGATGAAGGACTCGACGGGCGACTTCGCGCGCCACGAGGCCTACCTGCGGGCGGTCGACGGCGCGCCGTTCGAGCTCTACACCGGCACCGAGCCGCTGGCCCTGCGGTCGATGCGCGCGGGCTCGACGGGGACGATCAGCGCGCTCGCGAACTGCGCGCCCGAGCTGTTCGTGGCCCTGCGCGACGCGCTCGCGGCGGGCGACGAGGGCCGGGCCGGCGTCGTCCAGAACGAGATCACCGTGCTCAAGGAGCAGACGCGGGCGGAGGAGTCGACGGTCGTGGCGGTCAAGCGGCGCGTCCGCGAGCGGTTGGCTTCCGTCGGCGTCGACTACCCGGCCTCGCCGCGTGCACCGTTCGTGTAGGTGGCCCCGGCGTTCACCCCGGCTGGGTAGGGCGGCGGGGGATGGCACGTTGCCGCTCGTCCGCCGGGGGTGTGGTCACTTGACGTGAATAATTCACGACAACTGATCACACCCCTCGATCCCACCCCCTTACCCAGCCGCAGTTGACGTTTCCGTCGGACGCCGACCGTACGCTCCGGCGACCGTGGAGACGCGCTTCACCATCGAGCCCTACGACTACGCGGCGGCCGAGCGGCTGGCGGCGGACCTCGGCGTCTCGCACGTGCTCGCCCAGGTTCTCATGAGGCGGGGGCTGAAAACGCCGGCGGCCGCGCGCGAGTTCCTCGCGGGCGCCGACCACCACCCGCTCGACGCGTTCGGCGGGCTCCGGGACGCGGCCGCGCGGATCCGAGCCCACGTCGAGCGGCGGTCGCGGATCACCGTCCACGGCGACTATGACGTCGACGGGGTCGCCGCGACGGCCGTGCTCGTGCGGGCCATCCGGACGATCGGCGGCGACGTCGACTGGTACCTGCCGAGCCGGATCGACGACGGCTACGGGCTCGCCGCGGCCACCGTCGAGCGGCTGGCGCAGCGCGGCACCGACCTGCTCGTCACCGTGGACTGCGCGATCACCGCGGTGGAGGAGGTCGCGGCGGCCCGGGCCGCCGGGCTCGACGTCGTGGTCACCGACCATCACAGCCCGCGCGCGGACGGCGCCCTGCCGCAAGCGCCGATCGTGCACCCGCGCATCGGCCGCCACCCGTGCCCGGACCTGTGCGCCACCGCCGTCGCCCACAAGCTCGCGCAGGCGCTGCTCGAGGCCGCCGGGGAGGACCCCGCGCTCGCCGACGAGGACCTCGACCTGGTGGCGGTCGCCACGGTGGCCGACGTCGTCCCGCTGCTCGGCGAGAACCGCCGGCTCGTCCGCGAGGGCCTGCGCGCGCTCGCGCGCACGCGCAAGCCCGGCCTGCGCGCGCTGATGGACGTCGCGCGCGTGGATCCCGGCGCCGTCGACGCGACCGCGATCGGCTTCCGCCTGGCCCCGCGCATCAACGCCGCCGGACGCCTCCACCGCGCCGACGCCGGCCTCGAGCTGCTGCTCACCGAGGACCCCGCGCGCGCGAAGGCGATCGCCGCCGAGCTCGACGCCGTCAACGCCGAGCGGCGCGACGTGGAGACGCGGATCCTCTTCGCCGCCGAGGCCCAAGTCGCCGAGCACGGCCCGGCCGCCGCGTACGTGCTCGCCGCCGAGGACTGGCATCCGGGCGTGATCGGCATCGTCGCGGCGCGCATCGCCGAGCGCCACCACCGGCCGGCCGTGCTCATCGCGATCGACGGCGACACCGGCGCCGGCTCGGGCCGGTCGATCCCGGCCTTCGACCTGCTCGGCGGCCTGACCGCCACGAGCCGCCACCTCGAGCGCTACGGCGGCCATCGCGCCGCGGCCGGGCTGACGATCGCCCGCGACAACCTGGACGCGTTCCGCGAGGCCTTCGCCGGCCACGCCGCCGACGTGCTCACGCCCGACGACCTGACCCCGGAGCTGCGGATCGACGCCATCGCGCCGGGCGACGCGCTGACCCTGGGCCTCGCCGAGGAGCTCGAGGGGCTCGCGCCGTTCGGCCAGGGCAACCCGCCGGTCTCCCTGCTCGTCCCCGCCGCCCAGCTCGCCGACGCCCGCCAGCTCGGCGAGGGCCGGCACGTCGCGTTCTCGCTGCACGCGGGCGGGGCGCGCTCGCGCTGCGTGCAGTTCGGGTCGCCCCGGCTGCCGGCCGCGCCCGACGAGCCGGTCGACGCCGCCGTCCGGCTGGAGGCGAACCGCTGGAACGGCGCGATCGAGCCGCGGCTCGTCCTCAAGCACGCCCGGCCGAGCCGGCCGCGGCCGATCGAGCTGCTCGGCGAGCCCGCCTTCGCCGACGGCCTCGCCCGGGAGCTCGACCGCGATCTCGGCATCACGGCCGCGACGACTCGAGCGCCGACGGCTTCGGACGTCCGCGGCACCGGCATCGCCGGCCTGCTCGCCGACCTCGTGAGCGCGGGCGAGCCGGTGCTCGCCGTCGTGGCGCACGCGCGGCACCGAGCGAGCGCGCTCCAGTCCCGCATCGGCGGCTTCGCGATGTGCTCCTGGGCGACCCTGGAGGACGACCCGGAGCTGGCCCGCGGCTTCGCCCACGTCGTCGCCGTCGACCCGCCGTGGCGCCCGCACCTCCTCGGCCTTCTCGAACACCCGTCCGCCGCCGCCCGAGCCCATCTGGCGTGGGGTCCCCCTGAGCTACGCTTTGCTCAACGAATACACCAGTGGGACTTCGCCCTGCGCGACCCGTTGACGGCCCTCTACCGCGCCCTGCGCGGGGTGGGGGAGGTCCGCGGGGAGGCCTTCGAGGCCGCGCTCCGGGGCGAGGGGCCGCAGCCGAGGTCGGCCGCTCTCGCGGGGCGCCTTGTGCGGGTCCTCTCGGAGCTCGATCTCGTGGTCCTCGATCGTGAAGGGCAGGCCCTCAGGCTCACGGAGACCCCGGCGCGCACCGCACTGGAGCGCTCCGCGGCCTTCCGGGCCTACCATCGAAGGCTCGAGGACGGACTGCGATACCTGACAAGCGAGACAATCCCGCAGGCGGCCTGACTCCCGCGGAGGAGGAGGCGGTCGCGGTCGCCGGGCACCGGCCCGTCGATCGCGCCGACCACGCGCGCGGCGCGCTCGCGGCCGACGTCCCGCCCGACCTCACCTCGGTCGAGCGCGAGCTGCTCGCCGACCTGTTCGCGATCGTCTCCGAGCACGCCGACGAGGTCGCCGAGAGCGTCGACCGCGCCCGCGTCGTGCAGGCCTTCGTCTTCGCCTGCGAGCACCACGCGGACCAGCGGCGCCGCTCCGGCGAGGAGTTCATCGTGCACCCGGTCGGCGTGGCGAAGATCTGCGCGGGCATGCGGCTGGACACCGAGACGCTGTGCGCCGCGCTCCTGCACGACACCGTCGAGGACACCTCGGCGTCGCTGGAGGAGGTCCGCGAGGCGTTCGGGGACGAGGTCGCGGGCCTCGTCGACGGCGTCACCAAGCTCACCGGGATCACGTTCCAGTCGCGCGACGAGGCGCAGGCCGAGAACTACCGCAAGATGATGGTCGCGATGGCCACGGACATCCGGGTCATCCTCATCAAGCTGGCCGACCGCCTGCACAACATGCGCACGCTCGACGCGCTCGCCAAGCAGAAGCAGATCGAGAAGGCCAAGGAGACGCTCGAGATCTACGCGCCGCTGGCGCACCGGCTCGGCATCCACGCGATCAAGTGGGAGCTCGAGGACCTCGCGTTCTCGACCCTGCACCCGCGCAAGTACCAGGAGATCAAGGGGCTCGTCAGCCAGCAGCGCGAGGAGCGCGAGCACTACGTCGCGCGCGCCGGCGGCTACCTGGCCAAGGAGCTCGAGGCGCTCGGCATCCACGCCGAGATCTCCGGCCGCGCCAAGCACTTCTACTCGATCTACTCGAAGATGACCCGCAAGGGCCGCGAGTTCAACGAGATCTACGACCTCACGGCGATGCGGGTGATCGTCGACTCCGTCAAGGACTGCTACGGAGCCGTCGGCGTCATCCACTCGCTCTGGAAGCCGCTGCCTGGGCGCTTCAAGGACATGATCGCCATGCCCAAGTTCAACATGTACCAGGCGCTGCACACGACCGTGATCGGGCCGGAGGGGCGGCCGCTGGAGATCCAGATCCGCACCGGCGACATGCACGAGACCGCCGAGTACGGCGTCGCGGCGCACTGGCGCTACAAGGAGGGCGGCGGCAAGGGCTCCGGGCTGGACCCCAGCGACGTCAAGCTCAAGTGGCTCAAGTCGCTGCTGGACTGGCAGGGCGACGAGGACGACCCGCGCGAGTTCACCGAGCAGCTACGCGACGAGCTGATCGAGGACGAGGTCTACGTCTTCACGCCCAAGGGCGAGGTCAAGTCGCTGGCGGCGGGCGCGACGCCGCTGGACTTCGCGTACGAGATCCACACCGACGTCGGGCACCGCTGCGTGGGCGCCAAGGTCAACGGCAAGATCGTGCCGCTGCACTACGAGCTGAGCTCGGGCGACATCGTCGAGATCCTCACGGCCAAGCGCGAGCGCGGCCCGTCGCGCGACTGGCTGGCGCTGGTCAAGACCACCCGCGCGCGCAACAAGATCCGCGCCTGGTTCAAGGCCGAGTCGCGCGACGACTCCGAGCACACCGGCCGCGACCTGCTCCAGGAGCACCTCAACAAGGCCGGCCTGCCGGCGCAGCGGATCGTCGGCTCGCCGCTGCTCGCCGACGTCATCCGCGAGATGGGCTTCCGCAAGGCCGACGACTTCTACATCGCGCTCGGCGGGGCCAAGATCTCGGCCAAGGTCGTCGTCAACAAGGTCCTCCAGCGGCTCAAGCAGGGGGAGAGCGCCGAGGTCGAGGTCTCCGCCGCCGAGGACCTCATCAAGCCGACCGTCCGGCGCAAGCCGGAGGCGACGTCGTCGAAGTTCGGCATCCGCGTCGAGGGCGTGGACGACGTGCCGCTGCGGCTTGCCAAGTGCTGCCGCCCGGTGTCGGGCGACCCGATCCTCGGCTACGTCTCGCTCGGCCGCGGGATCACGATCCACCGCGAGGACTGCCCCAACGCGGTGGCGCTGCGCCGGGACCCCGAGCGCTTCGTCCCGGTGTCCTGGGACGGCGACAACGAGACCTCCTTCAAGGTCGAGATCCAGGTCGACGCCTGGGACCGCCACCGCCTTCTCGAGGACCTCTCGCGCACGTTCGCCGAGGGCGGCATCAACATCGTCGAGGCGTATTGCAGCGTCCAGCACCCGATGGTCAAGAACCGCTTCGTCATCGAGGTGGGGGACACCCAAGCGCTCAAGACGGCGATCAACCGTCTGCGCGCGATCGACTCCGTGTTCGACGCCTACCGCGTCATCCCCAGCGGCGGCTGAGCGAGCGCCGGCGCGCCACGAACCGGGCGGCACCGCATTACACTTCTGAGTGGAGGATTAGTTCTCCATCGACCGGGGCATCAGCCCTGTGAATGTTGACAAGGGCAAGACTCTCTTGCCCCTCACGGTGGGTCAGCAGACTGGCGGGTCTCCTCCTCGCATGCGCGTTCGCGTGCGCGTGCGAGGGCTCCGCCCTGGCGAACGGCCCGCTGAGCGGGCAGCCTCTCGCCGCGCGTGCCGCGGCGACGGCGCAGGGCGTCGTGGCACCGGTCGCCGCATCGGCCACCCGGTCGGTGCCGGCGAGCCGCGTGGCGCGCACCGCCCGCCGGACGGTCACCGCTGCTCGCACCGCCGCTGCGAGCAGCGCCCCGACGCCGGCTCCGGCCCTCAAAGAGCCGACGGTGGCGGCGGTGCGGAAGTCCGTGGCCCGCACCGCCGCCGCTCCGGTCGCGCCGAGCCGGCCGGCCCGCCCCGTGAAGGCGCATCGCGATGGCGGCCGCCGTGACGGCTGGAAGAACCGTCGCGGCGCCACCGTGGCCCGCGTCGCGCCGGCGACGGCCCGGCGCTCATCCCCGCCGCCCGCGGCGGACCCGACGAACGCCGTCGCGCCGAGCGGTGACCACAAGCTGACGCCGCGTCATCCCGACGGCCCGCGCACGCTCGCCCCGGCCGGCGCCGACGGCGTCCCTGTCGCGGCGGCCGCGGCCGCGAGCTCCGGCACCGCCGCAGCGGGTCTCGTTGCGCTTCTTCTCCTGCTCGCCTTCGCTGCACCGCGGCTCGGCGCCCTGATCCGGCTTCCGGCCGGGCGCGCGCCGATGCCGCCGCTGCTCGCGCTTCCCGAACGACCCGGCTAGCTCCCCCCGAGCACGCCAACTCCGTCGTTCGAGAACCCAGAAGGGAGCACACATCTGATGTTGCGAAGAGCAGTCGCGGCCTCGGCCGCACTCCTCGCCGTCGCCCTGTGTCCGGGCGTGGCGAGCGCAGAGAACGGCCAGACCGTGAGCGGGTCCAGCGGCGCGGCGCAGGTCGGCTCGGCCGAGCCGGGCGCGAGCGCCGCGGTGAACGCGCCGACCACGGTGAACGCGCCGGTCACCGTCGCCTCGCCGAACAGCGGCGGCGACGCGCGCCAGTCCGGAAGCACCTCGGCCTCCGCGCCGTCCGGCGGCACGTCCGCGCCGTCCGGCGGCCAGGACACTTCGAGCTCGTCCGGGGCGGCCCAGGTCGGCTCGGCGGGCGCTTCGCCGAGCGCCGCGGCCGACGCGCCGGCGACCGCCAACGCCCCAGTGACCGTCCTGTCGCCCAACAGCGGCGGCAACGCCACGAGCACCGGCGGCAGCACCGCTTCGCCCGGCGACGCCGGCTCGTCGGCGTCCTCGGGCGGCCAGACCGTGGGCGGCTCGTCCGGCGGCCTCCAGCTCTCGTCCACCTCGCTGCGACCCGGCGCCCGGATGAGCGCCCCGCTGATCGTGAACACCCCCGCCACGATCGCATCCAGCGGCGGAGGCGGCGACAGCACGCAGACGCCGGGCGCGTCGCCCACGACCACCTCGCCGAGCCCGAGCCCGGCGCAGACCGCCGGCTCCACCAGGTCCGGCGGCACCGCGCCAAGCGGTTCCGGCACGCGCACCAGCAGAGGCGGCTCGTCGCCGAGTACGGCCCCGGCGACGATCCGCGCGGCGAGCGCGCCGGCGCCCACCGGCGGCCGGCTGGGCGAGTTCGCCCGCAACGCGCCGGCGTCCCCGACGGGCGCTCCCGCCGGCGTCGCCGCCGTCCGCCGCGAGCTCGGCGCGCTCGCGACCGGGACCCTGCCCTTCACCGGCCTCCTCGTCGGGTTGCTGGCGCTCGCCGGCCTCCTGAGCGTCGCGGCCGGCGCGACCGGGAGGTGGGCCACCGCGAGCTGAAGACAGCGCGCCCTGCGCGTCAGCTCACGACGCGCAGGGCGCCGGCGCTCACCGACAGCTCGGCGACGGTCTCGTCGCTGATGTGGTCGCCGTCGACGTGCAGCGGCACCGGCCGGCCGTCGACCGACCGCACGGTCGCCTCGTGCATGCCCCGGAACGCCCGGATGCCCTTGTGCTTGGCGATCCGCGCCGCGCCGGAGAGCGCCCGGAACATGACCGTCGGGATGTCGTACGGGCGCGCACGCGTGAGCATGACGCCGGCCAGGTCGCCGGAGTCGAGCTGCGCGCCCTCGACCATGTTCACGGGGCGGCTCTTGAAGTACGTGTACGGCACGCCGTTCTGCACGGCCAACGTGACGCCGCGCACGCGCTCGCCGCCGACCTCGATCTCGAGCTTCGGCGGGTTGACGACGTAGCGGCGCAGGAACGTGACGATCGCGGCCTCGGTGTAGTACCAGGCCCCGTACTTGGCCTTCAGGTGCGGGTGGCTGTCGACGCGCTCGACGACGCTGGCGTCGAGCCCGACGCCGGCGGCGAACGTGAACCCGCGCCCGTTGATGCGGCCGAGGTCGACCGGCCGCGGGGCCCAGCGGTCGGCGAGCCCGAGCAGGTTTTCGGTCGCGTCGACGACGTCGTTGGGGATCCCGAGCATCTTCGCGAACACGTTGTTGGAGCCGCCGGGGATCACGGTCAGCGGCGTCCCGGTTCCGGCCAGCCCGTTGGCGACCTCGTTGACCGTCCCGTCCCCGCCGAACGCCGCGACGACGTCGAACTTGTCCTCGGCGGCGGAGACGCACAGCTCCGTCGCATGGCCCCGGCGCTCGGTCTCGATCGCCATGACGTCATAGCGGCCCTGGAGCGCGTACACGACGAGGTTCTTGAGCCGAACGGACATCGTTGTCGCGTACGGATTGACGATGACCAGCATGCGCTTGGCCCGCGGCGGCCGCTCGAGCGCGGCGATCTCCGTCAACCGGCGCTCTGCGAGCGCCGCGTCGCTCACAGCCAGCCCCGCCGGCGGAAGTAGTAGACGAGCCCGCCGAGGAGGGTGACCATGGCGACGATGATCGCCCAGAACCCCGTCGTCGTCTGCTCACCCGGCACGTGGACGTTCATGCCCCAGATGCTCGCCACGAGCGTGAGCGGGAGGACGATCACCGAGATGGCGGTCAGGACCCGGAACGTCTCGTTGGTGCGGTGGGCGATCTGCGCCTCGTTCGTGGACTCGAGCGCCTCCACGACCTCCTTGTAATTCTCGAGCATGTCCCACACGCGCTCGGACGCGTCGTTGATGTCCTCGAAGTAGATCTCGAGGTCGTCGGCGATGTAGCGCGCCTTGTTGCGCTCGAGGTCGGTGAACGCCGACCGCTGCGGCCGGACGATCTTGCGGAAGTTGATGATCTCCTGCTTGACGTTGGAGATGTCGCGCACGACCTCGGCCGAGTTGCCCTCGAAGATCTCCTCCTCGATGCGCTCGAGCTTGTTGCCGATCTTGCGGAGCATCGGGAACGACGCGTCGACGCAGTCGTCGACGATCTTGTAGAGCAGGTAGCCTGGGCCCTTGGAGAACAGCTGCTCGCGCAGCTCCTCGCTCGTGCGGCAGCGCTCGAACAGGTACTCGATCGGCTGGAGCGGCTCGTTGGGGATCGTGATCAGGTAGTCCGGGCCGACGAAGAGGTCGACCTCGGCGGCGTTCAGCCGGCCGACCTGCTTGTCGTAGCGCGGGAAGTGCAGGACGATGAACAGGTAGTCGTCGTACTCGTCGACCTTCGGGCGCTGGTTGCGCGAGATGACGTCCTCGTAGTCGAGGGGATGGAACTCGAAGCGCTCCTGGAGCCAGGCGAGATCGACCGGCCGGGGGCGCTCGATGTTGATCCAGCGCAGCCCGGGCGCCTCGACGATCTCGACGCGCGGCTCGTCGTGGGCGGGAACGACCTCAGCGTCGGCGCGCCCGCGACCGGACCGCCGCCCGAAGGGTGAACGCGGCAGGCTCGGCATAACTGAGGGGGTCCTCGGTCACGGGCATTACACGAGGGATTCTACGCGGGCGCCTGCTACCTTTCTCCAGCACATAGCAGTACGCATCCAGAGGGGTGGAGGGACTGGCCCTGTGAAGCCCCGCCAACCATCCCGCGCAAGCGGGAAACGGTGGCAATTCCATCAGGCTCCAAGACGACGGCCTGGGAGATGCGGCGCAGGGCGTCCCCAGGAAACCTTCGCCGCGAACCCCGAGGCGGAGGTTTCAATCCATTGCCGGCAGATGCCCTGAAGTGCAAGGAGTGCTCGACCACCTATCCGCTCGACGCACGCTACGTGTGCGAGCGCTGCTTCGGCCCGCTCGAGGTCGCCTACGCGCCGCCCACGAGCTCGCCCGATGAGCTGCGGCGCCGCATCCAGGCAGGCCCGCACACGCTCTGGCGCTACGCCGACTTCCTCCCGCTCGAAGGCCCGCCGCGCTCGGCGCTGCCCACGGGCTGGACCCCGCTCGTGCGCGCCGACCGGCTCGCCGCCCGGCTCGGGATCCGCGAGCTGTGGATCAAGAACGAGACGGCGAACCCCACGCACTCGTTCAAGGACCGTGTCGTCTCGATCGCGCTGGCTCGTGCCCAGGAGCTCGGCTTCGAGACCGTCGCCTGTGCCAGCACCGGCAACCTCGCGAACGCGGTCGCGGCGCACGCCGCCGCGGCCGGGTTGCCGTCGTACGTGTTCATCCCCGCCGACCTCGAGGACGCGAAGGTCGTCGCCACCGGCGCCTACGGCACGCACATCGTGGCGATCCGCGGCAACTACGACGCGGTCAACCGCCTCTGCACCGAGGTCTCGGCCGACCGCCCGTGGGCGTTCGTGAACGTCAACGTGCGCCCCTACTACGCCGAGGGCTCCAAGACGCTCGCCTACGAGACCGCCGAGCAGCTCGGCTGGGAGCTGCCCGACCGCGTCGTCGCGCCGATCGCCTCGGGCTCGCTGTTCACGAAGGTCGCCCGCGGCTTCCAGGACTTCATCGACGCCGGCCTGCTCACCGGCGATGTGCCGGTCATGTGCGGCGCCCAGGCCGAGGGCTGCTCGCCGGTCGCCCAGGCGTTCGCCGCCGGGACCGACGTCTGCCGGCCCGTCAAGCCCGACACGATCGCCAAGTCGCTGGCCATCGGCAACCCGGCCGACGGGCCGTACGCCGTCGAGCTCGCGCAGCGGACCGGCGGGGCGATCGAGAGCGTCACCGACGACGAGATCCGCGCGGGCATCCGGCTGCTCGCCGAGACCAGCGGCATCTTCACCGAGACCGCCGGCGGCGTCACCACCGCCGTGCTGGCCAAGCTCGCGGCGGCCGGCGCGATCGACCCGGACGAGCGCGTCGTGGCCTACATCACCGGCGACGGGCTCAAGACGCTCGACGCGGTGCGCGGCACGGCCGACGTCACCGAGATCGCGCCGTCGCTCGACGAGTTCGAGGCGGCCTTCGCGGCGGCGGGGGTGGCGTGATGGCGGTGACGGTCAAGCTGCCGACGCAGCTGCGCGCCGCCGCCGGCAACGCCACCGAGGCGCAGGTCGACGGGGGCACGGTGGGGGAGGTCCTCGACGACCTCTACGCCCAGCACGCCGAGCTGCGCGAGCGCATCGCGGACGACGGCGGCGGCCTGCGGCGCTTCGTCAACGTGTACCTCGGCGGGGAGGACATCCGCTTCCTCGACGGCCTCGAGACCGCCGTCAAGGACGGCGACGAGCTGACGATCCTGCCCGCCGTCGCCGGGGGCTGACGCTGCGCCGATGAGTTTCTGACGGCGGCCCCGTCCTAGGGGCATGCATGTCGTCGCCGCCACCAACGCCGCCGAGGTGCGGGCCGCCGTGATCGCGGCCCGCGAGCGCAACCTCCCGCTCTCCGTCTATGCGACCGGCCACGGGACGATCGTCCCGAACGACGGCGGCGTGCAGATCGACACGTCCGCCATGGCGGAGGTGCTGGTCGACCCGGACCGCCGCGTCGCGCACGTCGGCCCCGGCGCGCGCTGGGCCCAGGTCCTCGCCGCGGCCGCCCCGTTCGGCCTCGCGCCGCTGTCGGGCTCGCACGCCGACGTGGGCGTGGCCGGCTACACGCTCGGCGGCGGCATGGGCTGGCTCGGCCGCCGCTTCGGCCTCGCCTCCGACAGCCTGCTGCGCGCCGACGTCGTCACCGCCGACGGCGAGCACGTGCGCGCCACGGCCGACCGCAACGGCGACCTGCTCTGGGCGCTGCGCGGGGGCGGCGGCAGCTTCGGCGTCGTCACCGCGCTGGAGCTGCGCCTGTTCGAGGTCCCGCAGGTGTACGCGGGCACCGCGCTCTTCCCGATCGCCCGCGCCGGCGCGGTGCTCGAGCACTACCGCGACTGGGGCGCCGAGATGCCGGACGAGCTGAGCACGACGATCGTGCTCCTGCGCGAGTCGCCCGACCCGGCCGTCGAGGGCCCGGTGCTGGCCGTCCGCGCCGTGTACGCCGGCCCGCGCCCGGACGCCCTCGCCGCGTTGCGGGAGCTGTGGGACGTCGCCGGGCCCGCCCTGGCCGGGGACTTCCGCGAGACCCGCTTCGCCGACGTCGCCCTCGGCGGCACCGCGCCGCGCAGCTTCGAGCTCTACCGGGACCTGCCCGACGCGGTGATCGAGACGGCCGTCGAGACGATCATGACCGGCGCGGCGAACGCCGTCGACGTCCGCCTGTGGGGCGGCGCGATCGCCCGCCGCGGCGCGGGCGCCGGCCCCGCGGCCCACCGCGACGTCCCGTTCTCGATCACCGTCGACGGCCCGCCCGAGGCGGCGGCGCCGCTCGCGCGCCACGCGACCGGCGGCTCGTTCTTGAACTTCCTCAAGGACACCGGCCGGACCGAGAGCGCCTACACGCCCGCGAATTGGGCGCGCCTGCGCGACGTCAAGCGCGCCTACGACCCGGACAACGTCTTCCGGGTCGGGCACAACGTCCCGCCCGCCGACGGGGCCTACGCCGCGCGCTTCGGCACAGGGAGCGCGAAGTCGTCCGCCCCGATGAGGTCGCGGTCCAGCGCCGGGACCAGGCAGGCGGCGAGCGCCTCCATGTTCTCGGTGACCGACCGCTCGTAGGCCGCCACGATCTCGTCCCGCCACTCGCTCTGGCGGCGGTCGAGCTCGGCCATGTCGGCGCGCGAGTACGGCGCCTGAAGGTGGGTCATGCACTCCGGGCAGCGCAGGTCGACCAGCACGTCCTGGTCGCCCTGTGGCTCGCAGCGCAGCGGCTGCAAGAAGCTCGACCCGCAGCTCGGGCAGGAGGACAGCGCCATGCCCGGCGAAAGTAGACCCATGGGCGGACGGAAGGTGCGCCGCGGCTAGCGGCGCACCCGGATCGTCATGCGCATGTCCTCGTGCAGCGTGCAGACGATCGTGTACTTCCCGACCACCTTGAGCCTGCGCTTGAACGAGTAGTCCGACGCGGCGGGCTCGGAGTGGAACTTCTTGACGCCCTTGGGCGCCGACTTGAGCTTGACGTCGTGGACGTCGCCCGCCATGTCGAAGCCCGGCCACTTCCACGTCACGATCGTGCCGCGCTTGACCTTGACGGCGGCCGGCGTGAAGTAGTAGTCGCCGATGTGGATCGTCTTGTGGCGGGCGGCCTGCGCCGGCGTCGCGCCCAGGAGCGCGACGCCGGTCAGGACGACGAGCGGGCCGCGGCTCACGTGCCGTGCTCCAGCGGCGTGTAGCCGGCCTTCGCCGGATGCCCGGGAACGCGCCATCCGGTGAGCGCGCCGACGCCGCTCCACTTGCCCATCTGCTCCCGCGCCGACGGGCTGAACGCGTTCTTGCCGCTCGTGCACGCGAACGTCGAGCGATCGGCGGGGAACGTCGTCCCGACGCCGGTCAGCGAGAAGCAGTTGCCGCTGCCGCTGCCGTCGTAGGCGATGTCTCGCCCGTTCGGGTCGGTCCCGCTGCGGCCGAACGCGTTGTTGCGGACGGTGTTGCGGTCCAGCGTGGCCTCCTTCGTCGCGAGGATCCCGTCGATCGCCGCGACGCCGGTCAGGTAGTTGCCGTAGATGCGGTTGTTCTCGACGAGGTTGTCGCGGCCCCCGAGCAGCAGGATGCCCGTCCCGACCGGCGCCAGGAAGGGCACGCCGCTCGTGCGCACCTTGAACGGCACCTTGCCCTGGTGGAAGTTGAAGTTGTTCCAGAACACGTCGTTGTCGGTGATCACGTTGTGCTCGGCGGGCGAGAACTTCTCCGTGTCGAGGACGTTCGGGACGATCCCCAGCGCGTTGTTGTAGAAGCGGCTCTTGGTGATCGTCACGTAGCGCATGTTCGTCGCGCTGAACCCGATCGGGCTGCCCCAGCCGTCGACGTTCTTGACGATGGTCTGCACGGGCTTGTCCTGCGGCGGGGTCTGGCCGATGTACAGGCCCGCGTCGCCGACGTAGTAGCCCTCGGAGTTGAGCATGCGCCCGCCGATGGTGTTGAAGGCGTACAGGCCGTAGACGCCGGTGCGGTTCGCGACCAGGTGGTTCATGGTGTAACGGTTGAGGTTGGTGAAGAAGAAGCCGTTGGCCTTGTAGCCGCGGGCCATGAACCCCTCGACGGTCACCTTGTCGGCGTCGTTGACGAAGACGCCGTTCTGCATGGCGCCCTTGGCCTTGAGCACGACCCTGCGGGGGTGCTTCGGGTTGCCGATCAAGCGCAGGTAGCGCTTCTTGTGCCCGCTGATCGTCACGGCCTCGCGGTAGACGCCGTTGCGTACGCGGACCGTGTCGCCGGCGCGCGCGCGGTTGACGGCCTTCTGGATCGAGCGGAAGTCGCACCGGTGCTTCTTGCGGCAGACCGTGTACGTGTGGTGCGGCCCCTTGGGCTTGGACTCGAGCGGCCCGGGCTGGCCCGGCGCCGGGTAGCCCTGGGCGCCGGCGGCGGCGGGGACGAGCAGCGCCGCCGCCAGCGCGGCCGGGACTGCGATGCGCGATGTGCGGATGACCTTCTCCTCTCAGCTAGGGCTCGACCACGTACCACCCCGCCATCCCCGCGTCCTGGTGCGTGAAGACGTGGCAGTGGTAGAGCCAGCGACCCGGGTTGTCCTCGACGAAGCGGGCGTTGATCGACTCGTTCGGCCCCATCGACGGGTTGTCGACGTTGGCCCCCGCGGGGTCCTTCCAGCGGTGGCCGTGGATGTGGAACGTGTGGAAGTCGGAGTCCATGCCGAGGGCGTGGATCTCGACGTCGTCGCCGACGCGCGCCCGCAGCGTGGGCGTGTTGCCGGCGTACGCGCGGCCGTTGATGCACTGGAACGTGCGCTCGAGGCCGGTGATCGGCGGCGGGAGCTGGTGCGCGAACAGCGCGTACGAGCGATCCGGCGGCCGGGCGCCCTTCGGCCGCACGATGATCGCGCCGAACAGGCCACGGAACGTGTTCAGCGTGTGGTTGGGCCCGTGGTCGTGGTACGGCCACACGCCGGCCGACTCCGGCACGCACTCCCACTGGTACGTGAACGTCTCGCCCGGCGCGATGAACCCGCCGGCGCGCGTGAACGCGCCCATGTAGGCGCCGTCGTACTCCGGGTTGTACTTGACGCCGTGCGGGTGCATCGTGACGGCCTGGTTGAGCCGGTTGTCGGCGTTGCGGAAGTGCACGACGAGCACGTCGCCGACCTCGGCGAGCAGCGTCGGACCGGGGATGTTGGCCGGCCGCGCGTAGCTCGCGAACCCCTCGGTCATCTCGCGGTAGACGAACGCGCGGTAGCGCTGGCGGCCGGGCACGCGGCGGTTGTGCCACTCGTCCCGGTGCGTCGGGACGATCGGCCAGTGCACGGTCTCGGCCTGGATCCAATACTCGCGCCGCACGCCGCCGGGCGCGGGCTGGATCCGGGGCACGTCGCGCGCGGCCGCGGCGCGCGGCGGGCGCACCCGCGCGGCCGCTGCGTCGGCGCGCTGGAGGCTCTGCGGGTCGGAGACCTCGACCTGCTCGCCGCCGATCGTGCACAGCAGCGCCGCGCCGCCGGCGAGCCCGAAGAACGAGCGGCGCGTGGTCGGATTGGTCCCCATGGGCGCGCAGACCCTAGTACGGGCGTACTCGCTTCGCAAGTACGTCCGTACTGGTTACGATGGCTGTGTGGCAGCTCCGACCGGAACGCGCGCCGAGGCCTCCGAGCGCGTCCGCGACGCCATCGTCGCGGCCGCGGTCAGGATCGTCGCGCGCGAGGGCGTCGCCGCGGTCACGCACCGGCGCCTGGCGGCCGACGCCGGCGTCTCGCTGTCCTCGACGACCTGGCACTTCGCGACCAAGTCGGACATCCTCGAGGCCGCGCTGCGCTGGACCGCGCGCCAGGAGGTCGAGCGCATCTCGGCGATCGCGGACCGGCTCGCGGGCGACTTCGACCCGGCGGCCTGGGCGGACGAGCTCGCGGACTGGCTGCACGAGCAGGTCACCGGCGAGCGCGATGTCGCGGTCGCGCTGTACCGGCTCCAGATCGAGCTGCTCGGCTCCGCGGGCGCGCGCGAGGTGCACCGCGCCTGGGGCCGCAGCCTGCGCGCGCTCGGCGACCGCGTGCTCGAGAACTCGGCGACGCTCACGCCCGACCTCGACGTCCGCCTCGTCGTCGCCGCGCTCGACGGCCTGCGGCTGAGCGTGCTCAGCTCCGGCGAGGGCGAGACCGACTGGCTGCGCCCGGCGGTGCAGCGCCAGCTCCGCGCGCTGCTGGGATAATCCCGGCCATGGCCTCTCCGGAGCGCCTCACCGCGGAGTGCCCGCGCTGCGGGCAGGTCTTCGAGACCTGGGCGCTCGGCACGCCGGACCTCGACTGCGACCCCGCGCTCGGCGATCCCGGCTGGATCAGCGCGGCGTCCGCGGCGACGTGCCCGCACTGCGGCTGCACGAGCTGCTCGACCGGCCTGGCCGCCGAGCGCGACGCGTGGCGCGTGGACGGCTGACCATGGACCTCGAGGGCGTCACCATCCGCCGCCGCGAGGACCTCGAGCGCACCGGCAACTGGCTGCTCGTCCGCCGCTCCCTCGGGGTCGGCGCGTTCGGCGTCAACCTCGTCGAGATCCCGCCCGGGGAGCGCATCCCCGAGCACGACGAGACCGAGCGCGACCACGAGGAGCTGTTCCTCGTGCTCGAGGGCTCGCCGAGCCTGGTCGTCGACGGCCGCGAGATCGAGGCGCCGGCCGGAACGTTCGCCCGCCTCGACCCTCATCTCTCGCGGACCGTCGTCAACCACGGCGACGAGCCGGCGGCGGTGCTTATCGTGTCGGCGCCGCGGACAAGCGGCTACCAGCCGCTCGACTGGGCGTAGCGGCTCGGGCGCCGAGCTCGGACCAGGCGAGGCGGGCCAGCGTCAGCGCGCCGAGCATGAGCCCGAAGTCGCGCAGGGCGATGTCGCCGTAGCCGCCCACGAGCAGCAGGTTCACGATGATGCCGCCGAGCCAGCCGGCGACGAGCACGCTGCCGTAGCGCGGCGCGACCGCGACGACCACGCCGGCGACGACCTCGATCACGCCGACGATCGACATCGCCGTGTCGGCGTTGCCCGGGATCAGGCTGTTGAACTCCGACGACAGGTACTTGGTCCAGTCGTCGGTGAGCACGTTCGCGAACTTGTCGAGCCCGAAGAGGATCGGCGCGACCGTGAAGGCAATGCGCAGCATCAGGAACGCCTGCCGCGCAGCGGTGGTGGAGTCGTTCATGACTCCATTTGCGCGTCGCGCTCGTCCTCCCTTACGAGCGCGAGCAGACTTTCGTAATCCTCCCGACAAGCGGGGCAGCCCTCGAGGTGCGCCGCCATCCCGGGGACGTCGCGGCCCTCGACGTATTCGTCGAGGTGCTCGAAGCACTCGTCGCAGCTCACCTCGGGTCCGGTCGGTCCGAGCAGGGTCATGACTCACCTCCGATCGCCGCGCGGAGCTTGGCACGCGCGTCGTGCAGCGTCTTGTACAGCGCGCCGCGGGTTGTATCCAGGCGCTCGGCGAGGACGTCGATGGGCACCCCGTTGAGCGCGAGCGCGGTGAACACCTCGCGCTGACGGGCGGTCAGGCTCGTCCGCATCGCGTCGCGCACGGCGCGCAGCAGCTCGGCGTCCTCGACCGTCTCCTGCGCCGTCGGCCCGGCCGCGCTGAGCGTCGGCCAGGCGGCCTCGTCGAGCAGCACCTCGCGGTCCTGCCACGCGCGGCGGCGCGCCTTCACGCCCGCCTCGAGCAGCGCGAACTTGTAGGCCCACGTGGTGAAGCGGCTCTGGCCGCGGAACGTGTCGAGCTTGCCGAGGAGCGCGACCATCGCGTCGTTCGCCGCCTGCGCCGCGAGGTCCTCGGCCTCGGCGTAGGGCAGCCGCCGGCGGCGGTGCAGCTCGAAGCGCGCCGCTCGCAGCATCAGCGCGTGCAGCTCGGCCATCGCGTCGTCGCGACCGTCCCGCAGGGCGGCGACCGACAGCGTTCTCGGTTCCTCGGCCACGACCGACATCATGGGCTTGGCGTCGGCGGACGGGCGGTTCTTACCCGCGGATCGCGAGCACCGACGCGCGCGTGCGGTCGAGCAGGGAGTGCGTGACGCCGATCCCGAGCAGGCGGCGCAGGCGGCCCGCCGGCCGCGGGCCGGTGACGACGAGGTCGTAGTCGCCGCCGGCCGCAAGGGCGGCCAGCACCTTGGCAGGGCGGCCGATCAGGAGCTGCGTCGTCAGCGAGACGTTGGCCGGGACCTCGTCGCGCGCCGCGGCGAGGAGCCGGAGCATCTCCCGCTCGGCGTCGACGCGCAGCGTGTCCGGCGCATAGGGGAGGGCGAACGGGCCGAACCCGGCGTACAGGCGCGGCTCGGGCACGACCGCGGCGATCGTCAGCAGCGCGCTCTGCGCGACGGCGATCTCGATCGCCCGCTCGAGCGCGGCCCAGGCGCCCGGCGAGCCGTCGAAGGCAACGAGGATGCGGCGCACCGGGTGCGCGTCCGCCGTGATCGGCGGAGTCAGTCCCCCATCGACAGCTTCCAGCAGCACGGGCATCACCTGCTTCGAAGGTCCGTCTGACTGAAGTTTGTCGCAAAGATCGTCTCTAGTCAAGACGGTCTTGGTGGAGTACTGTTTTTCTGGTGACACCCGTCGACTCCCGGTCGCTCCCCGAGTCCCTCGCCCACTGGCCGGGCTACCTCCTCTCGTTCATCGCCGAGCACGAGACCGAGCGGTTCGAGCGCGCCCTCGCGCGCGAGCGCATTCGTACCAAGCACGCCTCGGTGCTTGCGCTGATCGACGCCGAGGGCCCGATGTCGCAGCGCTCGCTGTGCCGGCGCCTGCGCATCGACAAGAGCCCGATGGTCGGCCTCGTCGACGACCTCGAGCGCCTCGGCCTGGCGGAGCGCCGCCGCAGCGACGCCGATCGCCGCGTGCAGGACATCCACCTCACCGAGCGCGGGCGCGCGGTCGTCGCCCACATCGTCGACGTCGCCGACGCCCAGAACGAGCGCACGTTCGGCGTGCTCGACGACGACGAGCGCGAGCAGCTCCACGGCCTGCTCCTGCGCGTCGCCGAGGCGACGGCAGGCTGAGCCCGGCGGCGCGCCCCGCCGCTCAAAGGGGCACAATGGTGGGCGGTGCGGGGTGACAGTCGGCAAGGGGCGCTGCTGGACCGGTCACCCGGCCTGGCCCTCGGGCTGGCGGCGTCGGCTGCGGCGGTCACGCTCTCGACGCTGGTGATCTACCCGCTGAACGCGGTCGCCGACGTCCAGACGCTCGGCGTCGTCTACCTCGTCGGCGTGGTCATCGTCGCGTCCCTCTGGGGCCTGGGCCTCGGGCTCCTGCTGGCCGTGGTCAGCGCGCTGGTCTTCAACTACGTGCACCTCCCGCCGGTGCACGAGTTCGTCTTCGACGACGCCGAGGACGTGGTGTCGATCGTCGTGTTCGTCGTCGCCGCCGTGGCGGCGAGCGCGATGGCCGACCGCGCGCGCAGGCAGGCGGCCGCGGCCGAGGCGCGCCGCCAGGAGGCCGACCTCGCGGCCGAGCTCGCGCGCCTGCTGCTCGGCGGGACCGCGCTCGAGGAGTCGGTGGCGGCGGCGTCCCGACGGTTCGCCGAGCTGACCGAGCTGCCGGGCGCGTGGATCGAGCTCGGCGAGGCCCACGGCGGGCTGCCGCTGACGAACGAGGGACGCCGCGTCGGCACCCTCGTGCTCCCGGACGACGCGCCCGCCTGGATGCGGAGCCGGATCGAGCCGCGGGTGGCGCCCACGCTGGCGGCACTGCTCGACGCCGCCGTCGAGCGTGATCGGCTCGTCGGCGAGGTCGTGGATACCCGCGCGCAGGCGCGAGCGGCGGAGCAGGCGCGCGCACAGCACGACGCCGCGCGGGCGCTCGCCGAGGCGAGCACGCTCGAGGAGGCGGCGCCGCGGATCGTGGAGGCCATCGGCGGGGCGCTCGGGTGGGACATGGGCGTGCTGTGGCAGGTCGACGAGCCGGCGCGGGCGCTGCGGGCCGCGGCCTACTGGACGCGGTCGGCCGACCTGGCCGCCGCGCATCCGCGCGAGGTCGTCGAGCGGGCGCGGCCGGCTCGCGGCGAGGCCTTGGCGGGCGGTGTGTGGCAGTCCCGCGCGCCGGTGTGGGTGAGCGACCTCGCGCAGGATCCCCGCTTCGACCTTCCGGTCGTCGGTGGGCGGCTCGGCATGCGCGCCGCGCTCGCCGTGCCGATCGAGGTCAGCGGGCAGTGCGTCGGAGTGCTCGAGTTCTTCGCGGCCGCGGCCCGCCACCGGGATCCCGAGCAGCTCGGCGCCGCGGTCGCCATCGCCGGCTACGTCGGGCAGTTCGTCGCGCGCCGGCGCGCCGAGCTCGAGCTCGTCGTCGCGCGCGACCGGGCGATCGACACCGCGCGCTTCAGGTCCGACTTCCTCGCGAACATGAGCCATGAGATCCGCACGCCGATGAACGGTGTGCTGGGCATGACCCAGCTCCTGCTGGACACGCCGCTGACCCCGGAGCAGCGCGGGTTCGCGGAGACGCTGCGCGGCTCCGGCGAGGCGCTCCTGACGATCATCGACGACATCCTCGACCTGTCCAAGCTCGAGGCGGGCAAGCTGGAGCTCGACAGCACGGAGTTCGACGTCCGCGAGACGGTCGCCGACGTCTGCGAGCTGCTCGGCGCGCGCGCCGCCGAGCGCGGCGTCGAGCTCGCGATCCGCATCGACGACGCGGTCCCGCCCGCGATCCGCGCGGACGAGGGGCGGCTGCGCCAGGTGCTCACGAACCTGGTCGGCAACGCGATCAAGTTCACCCAGGACGGCGACGTCGTCGTCACGCTGGGCGCGCGTCCGCGCGGGCCGTCCGAGGCCGAGCTGCGCGTGGAGGTCGCCGACACGGGCATCGGGATCGAGCCGGCGCGGATCGACGCGCTGTTCGAGTCCTTCTCCCAGGCCGACGCCTCGACCACGCGCCGCTACGGCGGGACCGGCCTCGGCCTGGCCATCTCGCGCCAGCTCGTCGAGCTGATGGGCGGCGAGATCGGCGCCGAGAGCGAGCCGGGGAGGGGCAGCACGTTCCGCTTCAGCGCGCGCGTGGGGATCGCGGCGGCGCCGCCCGAGCGCCACGACGGGCCGCTGCGGGCGCTCGCGGGGATGCGCGTGCTGGTCGTCGACGACAACGCGGTCAACCGTGACATCCTCGAGCGCCAGATCGCGTCCTGGCGGATGGAGGCGGCCAGCGCGGGCGACGGCGCGGCGGGCCTGGAGGAGCTGCGCGCCGCGGCGGCGGCGGGCCGGGGCTTCGAGCTCGTGCTGCTCGACTTCCGGATGCCCGGCATGGACGGGCTCGAGGTCGCACGCGCGCTGCGCGCCGACCCCGCGCTCGCGGACGTGCGCGTGATCCTGCTCACCTCGGCGGGCGAGCAGCGGCGGCAGGCGCGCGCGGCCGGCATCGCGCTCACGCTGAGCAAGCCGGTGCGCCAGTCCAGCCTGCACGACGCGATCGTCTCGGTCATGAACGGCGGGGCGGCGGTGGTCGAGGTGGCCGAGCCGGCACCGGCGGTGGGGGCGGCGGAGCTCGGAGGCGCGCCGGTGGTCCTGCTCGCCGAGGACAACGCGGTCAACCAGGCCGTCGCGGTGAACCTCCTGCACCGCCGCGGCTACCGCGTCGACGTCGTCGAGAACGGGCGGGAGGCGGTCGACGCCGTCGAGCGCGGCGGCTACGCGGCGGTGCTCATGGACTGCCAGATGCCGGAGCTCGACGGCTACGAGGCGACGCGCGAGATCCGCCGCCGCGAGGGCGGCGGCCGGCACACGCCGGTGATCGCGATGACCGCGCACGCGATGGAGGGCGACCGCGAGCGCTGCCTGGCCGCGGGCATGGACGACTTCCTCACCAAGCCCGTTGTGCCCGACGACCTGGTCGGCGCGCTCGAGCGCTGGATCTCCGCGGACGGCGGCGGCGTGCTCGACCGGGCGCGGCTCGACAGCCTCCGGGCGGGCGTCGGCGGCGAGGCGATCGTGGACCGGATCCTCGACACGTTCATCGCCCGCGGGGGGGAGACCGTCGACGCGATCGCGACGGCGGTCGGCGCCGGCGACGCCGCGGCCGTCGCTCGGGCGGCGCACTCGCTCAAGGGCAGCGCGGCGACGGTCGGCGCCGCCGCCGTCGCGGAGATCGCCGGCAGCATCGAAGAGCTCGGGCGCGGCGGCCGGACGCCGGAGCCGGGCGACGTCGACCGCCTCCGCGATGCCTTCGCCCGCACTCGCGAGGCCGTCCGCGCGCTCTAGCGCCAGGCTCAGTCGCGGGCCTCGAGGCGGTCGAGGCGTGCGGCGATGGCGTCGAGGCGGTCGCGCAGCTCGTGCTCGCCCATGAGCGTCTCCTCCTCGGCCGGGGCGATGAAGCGCTGGGCGATGGCGCCCGTGAGCACGGCGGCGAAGCCGATGCCCACGAGCATCACCACGACCGCGATCGCCCGGCCGCCGTCGGTCTTGGGTGTCACGTCGCCGTACCCGACGGTCGTCATCGTCGACAGGCACCAGTAGAGCGCCTCCCTGGGCCGGACCTTCTCGATCGTGGCGAATGCCTGGGCGCTGGCAATCGCGGTGAGCACCGCGAGCACGGCGGTGTAGCGCACGCCGGCGAGCGAGAACGCCGCGCGCGCGAGCCACGCGAGGCGCAGGAGCCGGACGAGTCGGAGCAGGCGCATGAGCCGGACCGACTGGAGCAGCGCGGCGGCGAAGGGCGGGGTGAGGACGACGATTGCGACGTCGGTCGGATGCTGGGCGAGCCAGCGGCGGCGGTCGGGGACGACGGCGAGCATCACGACGAGCTCGACGAGGAACGCCGTCCAGATCACCCAGTCGCCGACACGCGCCACGGTCCGCCAGGGCTCGTCCACGCTCGCGCCCTGGAGGATCAGCACAGGGACGACGAGCAGCGTGGCGATGATCAGCCACGGCTCGAAGCGCTTCGCGATGCGTTCGCTGCGGGGGTCCACTCCGCTGCGCGGCTTCGCTCGGCCGGCGCGAACTCCTGCCGCGTCAGAGAGCCTTGAAGTACTGAGCCGCCGGCATCAGGCTGTACCCCGCGCGCTCGTAGAGAGCGCGCGCGGGCGCGTGGCCCGGGTCGCCGCCCGTGCCGATGACCGCGACGCGCATGCCGGCGTCGCGCAGGTACGCGGTCGCGTGGTCGGTGAGCGCGCGCCCGAGGCCGCAGCGCTGCGCGGCCGGGTCGACGGCGAGCATCGCGATCTCGCCGATGCGGCGGTCGGGGTCCGCGGTCGTGGCGATTGCGAACCCCGCGACGCGCCCCTCCGCCTCGGCGACCCACGCCCGGTCCGCGGCCGCCAGCGTGTCGCTCACTGACCGCGCCTGGTACACCCGCCAGTCCTCGCCGTGCAGCCGCCGCGCCAGCTCGGCTCCCAGCACCGCCTCCATCGAGGCGAAGACGGGCTCCCAGGCGCGCAGCGAGAGCGCGACGACCGCGTCGTGGTCCGCCGGCCGGTATTCGCGGATCTCCGCCGTCACGCCGCGAGCATCGCAGGCGGCGGGGTAAGGGCGTGACGGGAGCGTATCGGCGCATCAAATCGGCTTGGCGTCGCGTTCCGCCCACCGGTAGCCGCAGTAGCGGCAGACCCGGGCCCCGACCAGGAAGCCCAGTGCACGAACCACGGCCGCACACTAGGTGACGGGGGTGGCGGACGTCACCTCGGTCGCAGAGCGAGGGGCGGCACCGGCGCCGCCCCTCGCGTGCGATCAGGGTCAGTCGAACTCGAGCAGCCGCCGCGCGGTGACCGCATGGTCGGCGTAGTCCGAGAAGACGCCGTCGATGCCCAGCTCGTAGAACTGGAGGTACTCCTCGCTCGGGATGCCGCGATAGTCCGAGAGCAGGAACCGCGGCTCGCTGCGGAACGTCCACGTGTGGATCGCCAGCCCGTGCGCGTGCGCGCGCTGGATGAGCGTCGTGGGCGGCAGCGCCTTGCGGTCGGCCTCGTTGACCGCGCCGTCGCCGTTCACGTCGTCCGCCTGTCCGTCGTGGTTGGCGTCGGTGCCGGTCGAGCTGACGATGTAGCGCTTCCACGGGCTGATCACGTCGGCGTAGGTCCTGATCTCCGCCAGGCCCTCGTCGGTCGCGAAGAAGCCGAACGTGCGCGCGAGCAGCTTCGGGTCGCCGGACGCCGTCCAGTCGTACGGACGGTCGAACGGCGCCGTGTAGTCGAGGCTGCCGTCGAGGTTGACGTCGTTGGCGTCCACGAGCTGCACGAGCGGGACCGGCGTCATCGTGTTGAGCTTCTTCAGGTTGGACTGCTCGAACGACTGGATGAACACCGGCGAGTGCTTGTGGTCGAGCCCGTGGCGCTTGAGCGCGGCGACCAGCTTGGCCTCGAGCGGCAGCCCCAGCCGCTCATGGAAGGTCGGGTGCTTGGTCTCCGGGTAGACGCCGATCTGCCGGTGCACCTTCTTCGACATGCGCGCGCGCAGGTCGAGCACCTCGTCGAACGTCGGGATCTGGAACTTGCCGTCGAAGCGGTGCGAGCGGAACGCGAACGGCTGCACCGCCCTGAGCGTCTTGAGCTCCTTGAGCGTGAAGTCGAACACGAACCAGCCGCCCTCGGGCGCTCCGCCGTCGACGGAGATCAGGTTGCCCTTGGCCGCGGTGTGCTCGCGCGCCTTGAACTCCGGGTGGCTGGCGACGTCGGTCGTGCCGGTGATGTTCGGCTCGTGCCGCGCGACCAGGACGCCGTCCTTGGTGGACACGAGATCCGGCTCGATGTAGTCGGCGCCGTTCTCGATCGCCAGCTTGTAGCCCTGGAGCGTGTGGTCAGGCAGGTAACCGGGGCTGCCCCTGTGCCCGATCACCAGCGGACCGTGCTGCCTGTGGTGCGCGGCTGCCGCGGGCGGCCCGATCGCCGCCACGATCGCGAGCGCCGCCAACAGCCGAAGCGTGCTGCGCATGGGTCCCTCCCCATCCGGTAGTGGATCGAGGAACCTAATCGAGTCGGACCAGCTCGAATGTGACCAGGCCGTGCTCGACCGTGGCGATGCCCATCGTGTGATGTGGCGAGCGGCGGCGCTCGGTGGGGGACCCGGGGTTGAAGATCGTGAAGCCGTCCGCCTCCTGCCACAGGGGGATGTGCGAGTGGCCGAAGACGACCGCGTCGGCGTCGGGGAAGCGGCGGCGCATGCGCTCGAGGCGGCCGTCGGCGGGTCCGGCGTCGTGCAGTATCGCGATCCGCGCGCCCTCGGCCTCGACGACGCGCGTCGCGGGCAGGCGCGCCTGGAGGTCGGCGGCGTCGACGTTGCCTCGCACGGCGTGCACGGGCGGGCCGAGCGCCTCGAGCTCGGCGAGCACCGACGCCTCCATGAGGTCGCCGGCGTGCAGGATCGCGTCGGCGTGCGTCAGCTGCGCGAGGCACGCGGGCGGCAGCGCACGGCCGCGGCGCGGCAGGTGCGTGTCACTGATGATCGCGAGCCGCACGCTCGATCAGATCCGCGGCGGTGACCGTGCCGGGCGTGGCCGCGAGGCGCGCGGAGGTCGCCTGGAGCCGGGCGCGCAGGGCATCGTCGGCCAGCAGCCGCCCGATGGCGGCGGTGAGCTCGTCGGGCGCGTGCGCGTAGGTGTCCAGGCGGAGGCCGTGGCCCGTCTCGTGGATGCGCTGGGCGTTGTCGTACTGGTCCCAGAAAAGCGGGAGCAGGACCGTGGGCTTGCCGAAGCGCAGCGCCTCCGTGACCGTGTTGTTGCCGCCGTGCGTGATCACGAGGTCGACGTGCGGCAGGACCGACACCTGCGGCAGGAACTCGGCGCCGGTCATGTTGTCCGCGAGCTCGAGCTGGTCGTGCTGCGGGCCCTTGGAGACGACGATCCGGTAGGGCGCGTCGGCGAGCGTGGCGATCAGCGTGCGCATGAGCGCGACGTCGCCGGAGCCGAGCGAGCCGAGGCTGAGGTAGATCAGCGGCGCGTCGTCGGGCGGCGGCTCGTACGGCGCGTCGGTCGCGCGGACGCTGGTCTGGAGGTTGTGCCAGGTCCCATCGAGTGGCTGCGCGCGCGGATAGTCGACCTCGTCGGGATAGAGGTAGAGGTTGAGGTACGGGCTCGTGTGCACGAACTCGAGCTCGGGCAGCTGTGGCGCTCCGCGGTCGCGGCAGAAGGCGTCGAAGTCGGCGTGCATGTCCTGGTGCGTCCGGCGGAACTCGGCGCGGAACTCGTCCCAGCGGGTGCGGTCGTCGGCGGGGTAGCCGGAGAACGCCGGCGGCACGTCGGCGTCCTTGATCTCCGCCGGATTGCAGGAGACGATCCGCACCCACGGCCGGTTCGAAGCGGGCAGCGCGGGGAAGCTCACCACGTTGTCGAGCACGATCGCGTCCGGCTGGACGTCGTCGATGATCTCGTTGAGGCGGTCGTCGACGTACTTGGCGCCGTCGATGAGCGCCTGGAACGTCGGGGCGATGAACTCGCCGAGCTGCTCGATCGTCGGCTTGCGGAACACCGGCGCGGTCTCGCGGATGAAGTCCTTCCAGAACTGGCCGGGCTCCTCCTCCTGCTCGGGCGGCGGCCCGAGCCGCATCAGCCGCTCCTCGAACCCCTGCGCCTCGAGCGCGCCGGCGAACGACTGCTCGACGATGAACACGATCCGGTGGCCGCGCTGCCGCAGCACGTCGCCGATCCCGACGCAGTTGTTGGTCGGCCCGTAGGCACTCTCCGGGAAGAAGGCGATCGTGCTCACGCGCGCGCACGGTACATGGCCCGGCCGGCGCTAAGCTGCCTCGGCCAGGCGCCCGTAGCTCAGTGGATAGAGCGCTCGCCTCCGGAGCGAGAGGTCGCAGGTTCGAATCCTGCCGGGCGCGTCCGTCCCGGCCCCGGGTGCTGTGCCGCATCCAGCGGCGAAGCGCTCGCATCGCTCGCCTCCATCTGAAGTTCGTCCCGCCGGGTCGCTCGTCGGTGCGCGTTGGAGGCCGTCCGCGGGGCCGCGCGGGGGCTGCCACCGCTCGACTTGCGTCTCTTCTGACAAGCACTCTCGCCGCGGCCGGTGCCATACGTGCCCACCCCGGCAACTCCGGCTTCTCGCTCGGTCTGGAGTGGCGATGCGGGACCCGCGGGCGCTTCCGCGGAAGCGCTTGTGCCGTCCGGTGCGGGAGGTACCTTACGAACATGTGTTCGCAAGTGATAGAAGGTGTGCCGGACGGATCGTCGGTTCCGATCGAGGCGCTGGAGGAGGAGATCTGTGCGCTGGCCTCGCATATCCACGCGGCGACGTGCCGGTGGTTGTGCTTGGTCGCCGAGTTCGATCGCCGGCAGGGGTGGGCGGCGTGGGGTGCGCGCTCGTGCGCGCATTGGGTCTCGTGGCGGTGTGGGATCGCGCCGGTGTCCGCGCGCGAGCATGTGCGCGTGGCGCGGCGGCTCGTCGAGCTGCCCGCCGTGCGGGACGCGTTTGCGCGTGGGGAGTTGAGCTATTCCAAGGTGCGGGCGATCACGCGCGTGGAGGGCTTGGAGCGCGAGGCGGACATGCTCGGCCTCGCGCGGCATGCGACAGCGGCGCAGCTGGAGCGTCTGGTGCGGGCGCACCGCAGCGTGCTGGCGGTTGAGCGGGCGGCGCGCGGGGCGCGTGCCGAGCGCTGGCTGAGCTGGGATCACGACGACGATGGCTCGCTGCTGATCCATGGGCGCCTGCCGGCCGAGGAGGGCGCGGTGCTGGTCGCCGCGCTGGAGGCCGCCCGCGACCAGCTGGCGGAGGGCGCTTCCGCGGAAGCGCCCGCGAGCGAGCCGGCGGCGTCGGGCGGTGAGTTCCCGGTTGCCGCTTCCGCGGAAGCGCCCGCCGGCGACCCCGGCGCCGCAACAGACGCGCCGGTCGAGGAGGATCCGCGAGACGCTTCCGCGGAAGCGCCGACGACCTCGGCGGGGGAGGCGCGGGCGGACGCGCTGCTGCACATGGCCGAGGCGCTGCTCGCCGGCGGCGGCGGATCGCGCACGGGCGGGGATCGCTATCAGGTCGTCGTTCACGTCGACACGGCGACGTTGCAAGGCGACGAGCGCGGTGAGACGTGCGAGCTCGAGGATGGGGTGGCGCTCGCGGCCCAGACCGCGCGGCGGCTCGCCTGCGATGCGGCGCTGGTGCGCATCATCGAGCGCGACGGTCGCCCGCTGAGCGTGGGCCGCAAGACCCGCTCGATCCCGCCGGCGCTGCGGCGCGCGCTGTCCGCCCGCGACCGCGGCTGCCGCTTCCCCGGCTGCACGGCCCGCCATCACCTCGACGCGCACCACATCGAGCACTGGGCCCACGGCGGCCAGACCAGCCTGGGCAACCTCGTCCAGCTCTGCCGCCACCACCACCGCCTCTTGCACGAGGGCGGCTACGCCATCCGCACGCGCCCCTCCGGCGGGATCGAGTTCCTCAGACCCGACGGCCGACGGATCCCCGACTGCCCGGCAGCGCCCCGCGGGCACACGGCCGCCGTGCACACCCACCGCATCCGCGGCCAAGCCTGCGTCTCGCTCTCGCATGGCGAGCGCATGGACCTCGATCTCGGCGTGGACTGGATGCTCACGCTCGCGCCACCGGCACCCGCGACCGCCGTCGCACCAGGGATATGACGCCGTTCGGAAGATGAAAGTTTGAGGTGGCTCTGAGCCGGCGCAGCCGGCGAAGCTCGGTCCGCCCGGGACGAGAGCGCCTGTGGCCGGGTCCGCCGGCGCGGGGCGGTGCGCCCGGACGCTCGGAGCGTCCGGCTGCTTGACAACAGTCCTTTCGAAAGGTACGTTTCGAAACATGACTTTCGAAGGACCGCGCGAGCTCACCAATCCAAAGGCCATGCGGGCGATGGCGCATCCGGTGCGGCTGGCGCTGATGGAGGCGCTGAACGACGCCGGCACGCTGACCGCCACCGAGGCCGCCGAGCGAGTCGGGGAGAGCCCGTCCAACTGCTCGTTCCACCTGCGCCAGCTCGCCAAGTACGGCTTCGTCGAGGAGGCCGATGGCGGCAAGGGGCGCCAGCGCCCGTGGCGCGCGGTGCAGACCGGCATGCGGTTCACCGACGTCCAGGAGGATCCGGAGACCGCGCTGGCCGCCGGCGCGCTGGCGCGCGTGTTCCACGAGCGGTTCTTCGAACGCGCCCGTGCGGGCATGGACCAGCGCCGGTACGTGCCCGAGGAGTGGCAGCGCGTCACCGGCTCGGATCAGATGACGCTCTACGTCACGCCGGAGGAGATGAAGGAGCTCAACGACGAGATGCTCCAGCTCCTCTTCCGCTACCGGGACCGGATCGCCGACCCCTCCAAGCGCCCCGACGGCGCGCGCCCGATCGAATACGTCGCGTTCGCCTACCTCGTCGACCGCTGATGCGTCGCGTGCTCGCCCGCCGCGACATGCGGCTCTACGTCGCCGGCCAGACGCTGTCGATGTTCGGCGATCGCGCGCTGTGGCTGGCGCTCGCGGTCTGGGCCAAGACCCTGACCGGCTCGAGCGCCGCGGCGGGACTGGTGATCCTCGGCGTGTCGGCTCCCGCGCTGCTCGCCCCGCTGCCCGGCCTCCTCACCGACCGAGTGAAGCGACGCCCGCTGCTCGTCGTCACGAACGTCGCGACGGCCGCCGCCGTGCTCCCGCTGCTGCTCGTCCACGACCGCGCGGACGTCTGGATCCTCTACGCGGTCACGGTCGCGTATGGATGCGCGTACACGGTGCTCGGTGCGGGCGAGTCGGCGCTGGTGGCGACGATGGTCCCGGCAGAGCTCCTCGCCGAGGCGAACGGCGTGCTTCAGACCGCGCGCGAGGGCCTGCGCCTCGTGGCGCCGCTCGCCGGCGCCGCGCTGTTCACCGCCGTCGGTGGCGCGGCTGTGGCGTTGATCGACGCCGCCACGTTCCTGATCGCCGCCGCCGCGCTGCTCGCCATGCGCGTGAGCGAGCCCGCGCCGGCGCCGCGCACCGAGCGCGTCCGCGCGGCGCTGCTCGCGGGCGTGCGGCACTTGCGCGTGACGGTGCCGCTCCGTCAGCTCACGACGGCCTCGGGGGCCGCACTGCTGGTGGTCGGGTTCTCGGAGACGCTGACGTTCGAGGTCGCCGGGAGGGGCCTCGGCCGCGACCCGAGCTTCGTCGGCGTGCTGATCGCGATCCAGGGCGTGGGCGCGGTGGCTGGCGCCGCGACCGCGGCCGCGCTGGTGCGGCGCGTCGGCGAAGGCCACATCGCGGGGCTGGGCATGATCGTCTTCAGCGCGGGGACCACGTTGCTGATGAGCGGCAACCTCGCGGTCGTGCTTGCCGGCAAGGTGCTGGTCGGCGTGGGTATCCCGTGGGTGATCGTCGGCCTCGTCACGCTGCTCCAGCGGCTCACGCCCGGTCCGCTCCAAGGGCGCGTGTACTCGGCGATCGACGTTTTGGTCGGGACGCCGCAGACGATCTCGATCGCGCTCGGCGCGGTGCTGATCGCCTTCGTCGACTACCGGCTGCTGCTGCTCGTCGAGGCGGCCGTCGTGGCGGCGGCGGGCGCGTGGCTGCTCACGCGCCCCGAGCAGCGCGTCGCCGCACCCCACTAACCTCGGTCCACGCATGGACCTGTCGCTGTTCTTCGCCGGCACCGCCGGATCGGTTCCCACCGCGCGCCGCGGGCTTCCCGCGCTGCTGCTGCGCGCCGGGGGAGAGCGGCTGCTGTTCGACTGCGGCGAGGGCACGCAGCAGCAGCTGCTGCGCTCGATCGGCCTGCCCGAAGTCGACGCGGTGTTCATCACGCACTTCCACCTCGATCACTGGCTGGGGCTGCTCGGGATGGTCAAGACCTTCGACCTGCGCGCGCGCGAGCGGCCGCTGACCGTATACGGGCCGCCCGGGCTGACCGCGCTCATCGGCGGGCTGCGGCCGATCCTCGGGCGCACCGGCTACCCGCTCGGCGTCGTCGAGCTCGAGCCCCACGAGGAGATCCGCTTCGGTGCGTTCGCGATCTCGCCGTTCCCGGTCAAGCACCGCGTCGAGGCCTACGGCTACGCGTTCGTGGAGGACGACCGGCCAGGCCGCTTCGACGTCGAGGCGGCGCGCTCGCTCGGCGTCGTCGACGGCCCGGACTTCGGCCGGCTTCAGCGCGGAGAGATCGTCAACGGCGTGCGCCCGGAGCAGGTGATGGGGGAGACCCGCGCGGGGCGCAAGATCGTCATCTCCGGCGACACGGCGCCGTGCCAGGCGGTCGAGGTGCTGGCGCACGACGCCGACCTGCTCGTCCACGAGGCCACGTTCATGGAGGACGAGCGCGCTCGCGCGCGCGAGACGTTTCACTCGACCGCCCACCAGGCGGCGGAGATCGCGCGCGACGCGAACGTGCGCCTGCTCGCGCTGACCCATCTGTCGACGCGCTACTTCCCGCGCGACGTGCGCGAGGAGGCCCGATCGGTGTTCCCGAACACCGTCGTCCCGCGCGACTTCGACGCGATCAGCGTGCCGTTCCCCGAGCGCGGCGAGCCCGCGCTGGTCAAGCCCGAGCCCGAGCCGGCGGCCGTGTCATGAGCGCGTGGTTCCCGCTCACCGACCCGTGCGACGCCCTGCACGAGCGCTTCCTCGCCGCGCTGCGCGAGCACGTGCGCGACTGGCCGCCGAGCGTGCGGGCCGAGAGCTCCGGCGCGTTCCTCATCGACGGCTTCCTCACGACCTACGTCGACGTCCCCGACCCCGACGAGGGGACCGTGGTGGCGTCGCTGCGCGTGGACTTCGACGGCTCGGGCGTCTACGCGAACCAGGTGGGGTCGGTCGGCGGGCTGGGCGCCGCCGGCACGCCCGAGTCGTGCGCGGCGGAGGCCGCCCGCTGGTACCTCCAGCAGCTCGGCCGGCCGGTCGAGCGCCACGAGTGGTTCGAGGGGGGCAAGCGCGTCCAGGTGCGCTGGCGCTTCGCCGGCGAGTCGGGCTGGCTGCCGGCGCCGGACGGCTCGACGCAGGCCCGGCCGGCGGATCGCGTCGTCGACCTGCGCTGAAGCTCGCGCGCCGCGGCGCCGACACTAGGGCGTGCAGATGCTGCGCGCCGCCGTCATCACCCTCGCGCTCACCGGCCTGGTCGCGCTCGCGGCGGGTGTCGTCGACGCCGTCCCGCTCGTCTACTGGGGCAGCCACGAGGAGGTCGCCACCGTCGCGCACGGGCGGGCGACGATTCGCGTGGCCGCCGCGCTGATCCTCGTCGCGGCGGCGGCGTCGGCTGCGCTCGGGCGGCGCGTCGCCGCCGCGCTGCTCGTGCTGGCGCTCGCGCTGCCGACGGCGTTCGTGGTGCTCGCCGACAAGACCGCGTTCGGCCTCTTCGCGCTCGTTCCGGGCCTTGCCGCCGGGGCGCTCGCGTGCTTGCGCCTCGCGCGCGCCTAAGCTCAGCGCGGGCCGCGTCCGCGCGCGCTGCTACCTTCCCCGCCGTCCCTTTAACCCGGTCCTGTGAGGCCAGGAAGGAACCGCCGATGAACCTTGCCAAGGTCGTCCTGGACGAGGACGACGTCCGCCGGACGCTCGTACGGATCGCGCACGAGATCGTCGAGAAGAACGCCGGCGAGGACGTCGCGCTGGTGGGCATCCACCGCCGCGGCGCGCACCTCGCGACCCGCCTGCACCGGCTGGTCTGCGACCTGCTCGACGCCGACATCCCGCTCGGCGACATCGACATCGCCTTCTACCGCGACGACCTCTCGACGCGGGCGGCCGATCCGGCCGTCCACGCCTCGCACCTGCCGTTCCGGCTCGAGGACTACACGGTCGTGCTCGTCGACGACGTGCTCTACACCGGGCGCACCGCGCGCGCCGGCATCGAGGCGCTGTTCGACTACGGCCGCCCCGCCCGCGTGCAGCTCGCCGTGCTCGCCGACCGCGGCCACCGCGAGCTCCCGATCCGCCCCGACTACGTCGGCAAGAACCTGCCGACCGCCCGCAGCGAGCGGGTCAACGTCCGGGTGACCGAGATCGACGGGGTCGACGAGGTCGCCATCGTCACGCTCGAGGAGGCCCTGACATGAGGCACCTGCTGTCGATCGAGGACCTCGACCGCTCGGCGATCGAGCGCATCCTCGACCGCGCCAAGTCGTTCACCGAGGTCTCCGAGCGCGAGATCAAGAAGGTGCCGGCGCTGCGCGGCCGGCGCGTGCTCAACCTCTTCTACGAGGCGTCGACGCGCACGCGCTCGAGCTTCGAGCTCGCGGCCAAGGCGCTGAGCGCCGACGTCGTGAACTTCGCCGCCGGCGGCTCCTCGGTGGAGAAGGGCGAGTCGCTCAAGGACACGGTGCAGACGCTGTCCGCCTACCGGCCGGACCTGATCGTCATCCGCACCCCGTACGTCGGCGCCGCGCGGCTGGTCGCGGGCTGGACGGACGCCTCGGTCGTCAACGCGGGCGACGGCAAGCACGAGCACCCCACGCAGGCGCTGCTCGACGTCTACGCGCTGCGCGACCGCATCGGCGCGCTCGACGGGGCGAGCATCTGGATCGTCGGCGACGTGCTGCACTCGCGCGTCGCGCGCTCGAACATCCACGCGCTGAAGAAGATGGGGGCGCGGGTCACGGTGTGCGGGCCGCCGACGCTCATCCCGCGCGGCATCGAGTCGCTCGGCTGCGCGGTCGAGTACTCGCTCGCGCGACTGCCGGAGGCCGACGTCGTCTACGCGCTGCGGATGCAGAAGGAGCGCATGACCGACTCCTTCGTGCCGTCGATCCGCGAGTACGCGGCGCGCTACCAGATCGACGGGCGCCGGCTCGGCCCGCGCCAGGTGCTCATGCACCCGGGGCCGGTCAACCGCGGCGTCGAGCTGGCCGCCGAGGTGATCGACTCCCCCCAGGCGATCATCGGCCAGCAGGTCGCGGCCGGGGTCGTCGTGCGGATGGCCGTGCTGTACGAGTGCCTGGCGGGCCGCGGGGCGCCGCACACCGAGCCGAAGGCCGCGACCCCGGTGCCGACGTGATGCTCGACGCGCGCCCGACGCCCCCCGCCGACCTGCTCATCCGCGGGGCCCACGTGCTCGACCCGCGCGCCCACGTGGACGCGCCGCTGGACGTGCTGGTCCGCGACGGCGAGATCGCCGAGCTGGGCGCCCCCGGCTCGCTCCCGGCCGAGGGCGTCGAGGTCGTCGAGGGCCGGAGCCGGCACCTGCTCCCCGGCTTCGTCGACCCGCACGTGCACCTGCGCACGCCGGGCCAGGAGCACAAGGAGGACCTGGACTCCGGCACGCGCGCGGCGGCCGCGGGCGGCTATGTCGCGGTCGTCGCGATGCCCAACACCGACCCGGTCGTGGACTCGGCGCCCGTGCTGCTCTCCCTGCGCGAGCAGGCGCGGCGCGAGGCGCGCGTGCCGGTCGGCTTCCTCGCGTCCGTGACGCGCGGCCTGGCCGGCGAGGCGCTGACCGAGATGGCCGAGCTGCGCGACGCCGGCGCGCTCGGCTTCACCGACGACGGCAAGCCGGTGCACCGCGCCGGGATCCTGCGCAAGGCCCTCCAGTACCAGCGGCTCGCCGGCGGCGTGCTGTGCCTGCACGAGGAGGACCCGACGCTCTCCGGCCGCGGTGTCATGCACGAGGGCGACGTGTCGGCGCGGCTCGGGCTGGCCGGCATCCCGTCGATCTCCGAGTCGACGCTGATCGCCCGCGACGCGGCGCTCGCCGGCTACGAGGCCGGCCGCATCCACATCCAGCACCTGAGCGCGCGCGAGTCGGTGGAGGCGGTGTGGGAGGCCAAGGGCCGCGACGTGGCGATCACCTGCGAGGTCTCGCCGCACCATCTGACGCTGACCGACGCGGCGCTTCTCGAGCGGCTCGACACGCGGCTGAAGATGAACCCGCCACTGCGCACGGAGGCGGACCGGCGCGCGCTCATCGACGGGCTCCGGGACGGCACCGTCGACTGCATCGCCACCGACCACGCGCCGCACGCGCGCGAGGAGAAGGAGGTGCCGTTCGAGGAGGCGCCGATGGGCACGACCGGTCTGGAGACCGCGTTCGCCGCGGTCTACACCGACCTCGTCCGGCCCGGCGTGCTCCCGCTGGCGCTGGTGGTCGACAAGCTCTCGGCCGGCGCCGCGCTGCTCGGGCTGCCGCTGCCCGCGGTGCAGACCGGCCGGCGCGCCGACCTGTGCCTCGTGGACCTCGCGGCGGAGTGGGAGGTCGGCGAGCACGGCTACGAGAGCCGGTCGGAGAACTGCTGCTTCGCCGGGCGGACGCTGCGCGGGCGCGTGGTGCTGACCGTGGCAGCGGGCGGCATCGCTTACCGGGAACGCGCGCTCGCGGTGGTCGTATGAGCGCCTACGTCCTCCTCGAGGACGGCGAGCGGTTCGACGGCGAGGCCGTCGGCGCTGTCGCGGCCGCCACCGGCGAGGTCGTGTTCACCACCGGCATGTCGGGCTACCAGGAGTCGATGACCGATCCCAGCTTCGCGCGCCAGATCATCACGTTCACGACCGCGCACGTCGGCAACTACGGCGTGAGCGCGGCCGCCTGGGAGTCCGACCGCATCCACGCCGCCGGGGCGATCATGCGCGAGGCCGTGAACACGACCGACGCCCCTGCCGCCGAGCAGGGCTGGCTGGACTGGCTGGCCGAGCACGGCATCCCGGGGATCGCGGGCGTCGACACGCGCGCGCTCGTGCGGCACATCCGGTCGGCGGGCGCCATGCGCGGCGGGATCTTCCCCGGCTCGATGCCCGTCGCCGAGGCGCACGACCGCGTGCTCGCCGAGCCGTCGATGATCGGACGGGACCTCGCCCGCGAGGTGACGCTGCGCGAGCCCGTCGTCCACGGCGCCGGCGGGCTGCGGGTCGTCGCGCTCGACACGGGGATCAAGCGCTCGATCGTCCGCAACTTCGTGGCGCGCGGCGTGCAGCTCGAGCTGTACCCGTGCACGACGAGCGCCGACGAGCTGCTGGCCACGGACCCCGACGGGTTCTTCCTCGTCCCGGGTCCGGGCGACCCGGCGGCGCTCGGCTACCTCGTCGACACGATCCGGGCGCTGCTCGTGCGCAAGCCGGTGTTCGGGATCTGCCTCGGCCACCAGCTGCTCTCCCGCGCCGCGGGCCTTGAGACGTTCAAGCTCCCGTTCGGCCACCGCGGCGCCAACCACCCGGTCAAGGACCTCGCGACCGGGCGGATCGCCATCACGTCGCAGAACCACGGGTTCGCGGTGGCGGGGGAGGTCGGCGTGCGGCTCGAGTCCGACCTCGGCGCGGCCGAGCTCACGCACGTGAACCTCTACGACGGGACGGTCGAGGGCTTCCGGCTGCTCGACGTCCCGGCCGCGTGCGTGCAGTACCACCCGGAGGCGGGCCCGGGGCCGAACGACAGCCTCGGCCTGTTCGACACGTTCATCGGCGAGTTCGAGCATGCCGCGTAGAGACGACCTCGAGAAGATCCTCGTGCTCGGCTCGGGGCCGATCGTCATCGGCCAGGCCGCGGAGTTCGACTACTCGGGCGCGCAGGCGTGCAAGGTGCTGCTCGAGGAGGGCTACGAGGTCGTCCTCGTCAACTCCAACCCGGCGACGATCATGACCGACCCGGAGTTCGCGACGGTCACCTACGTCGAGCCGCTGCTGCCGGGCCCGGTCGCGCAGGTGATCGAGCGCGAGCGGCCGGACGCGCTGCTGCCCACGCTCGGCGGCCAGACCGCGCTGAACCTGGCCAAGACGCTGCACGAGGACGGCACGCTCGAGCGCTTCGGCGTCGAGCTGATCGGCGCGAACTACGACTCGATCTGCCGCGCCGAGGATCGCGAGCTGTTCGACGCGACGATGCAGGCCGCCGGGCTGCGCACGGCGCGCAACACGATCGCCACGAGCGTGGCCGAGGCGCGGGTCGCGCTGGAGTCGTTCGGGCTGCCCCTGATCGTGCGCCCGGCCTTCACGCTCGGCGGTCGCGGCGGCGGGATCGTGCGCCGCGAGGAGGACCTGCCGCGGATGGTCGAGAGCGGGCTCGCGGCGTCGCCGATCGGGCAGGTGCTGATCGACGAGTCCGTGCTCGGGTGGGGCGAGTTCGAGCTCGAGGTCATGCGCGACGGCGCGGACAACGTCGTGATCGTCTGCTCGATCGAGAACGTCGACCCGATGGGCGTGCACACCGGCGACTCGGTGACCGTGGCGCCGCAGCAGACGCTCACCGACCGCCAGTACCAGCTCCTGCGCGACCAGGCGATCGCGGTCATCCGCGCCGTCGGCGTCGAGACCGGCGGCTCGAACGTGCAGTTCGCGGTCAACGCCGCCACCGACGAGGTGGTGGTGATCGAGATGAACCCGCGCGTGTCGCGCTCGTCGGCGCTCGCGTCGAAGGCGACCGGCTTCCCGATCGCGAAGATCGCCGCGCGCCTCGCCGTCGGCTACCGGCTCGACGAGATCGACAACGACATCACCAAGCGCACGCCGGCGAGCTTCGAGCCCGTGCTCGACTACGCGGTGGTCAAGTGGCCGCGGTTCGCGTTCGAGAAGTTCCCGGGCGTCGACTCGGGCCTCTCCACGCACATGAAGTCCGTGGGCGAGGTGATGGCGATCGGCCGGACGTTCCGGCAGGCGTTCGCCAAGGCCATGCGCTCGCGCGAGCTCGACGCCGAGCTCGACCTCTCCGGCGACCTGCTGGAGCGGATCGAGCGCCCGTCCGCGGACCGCTTCGACCTCATCGTCGAGCTGCTGCGCAGCGGCGCCCGAGAGGAGGAGATCCGCGCGCGCACGGGCATCGACCTGTGGTTCCTGCGCCAGCTCCGCGACCTCGACGACGCGTTCGCCGGCGAGCGCACGTACCGCGCGGTCGACACCTGCGCCGCCGAGTTCGAGGCCGAGACGCCGTACTTCTACTCGGCCTGGGAGCGGCCGCCGGTGCGCACCGAGATCGAGCGCGGCGAGCGGGCGAGCGTGATGATCCTCGGCTCGGGCCCGAACCGGATCGGGCAGGGGATCGAGTTCGACTACTGCTGCGTGCACGCGGCGATGACCGTGCGCGAGTCCGGCCGCGACGCGGTGATGGTCAACTGCAACCCCGAGACGGTCTCGACGGACTACGACACCTCGGACCGCCTCTACTTCGAGCCGCTCACGCTCGAGGACGTGCTGGCGATCGTCGAGGTCGAGCGGCCCCAAGGCGTGATCGTGCAGTTCGGGGGTCAGACCCCACTCAAGCTGGCGGCGGGGCTCGAGGCGGCCGGCGTGCCGCTGCTCGGCACCCAGCCGGAGGCGATCGACCTGGCCGAGGACCGCGGGCGGTTCGGGCGCCTGCTCGACTCGCTCGGGCTGCACGCGCCGCCGTACGCGACCGCGCACTCGGCCGACGAGGCGCTGGCCGCGGCGCCCGGGATCGGCTGGCCGCTGCTCGTGCGGCCCAGCTACGTGCTCGGCGGCCGGGCGATGGAGATCGTCTACGACCTCGACCACCTGCGCGACTACCTGGTCCGGGTGAACGGGAGCGGGCGCGAGATCTTCCTCGACCGCTTCCTGGAGAACGCGATCGAGGTGGACGTCGACGCGATCTGCGACGGCGAGGACGTGTGGATCGGCGGCATCATGCAGCACGTCGAGGAGGCCGGCATCCACTCCGGCGACTCCGCGTGCGTGCTCCCGCCGCACTCGCTGGGCAACGAGATGCTCACCGAGATCCGCGAGGCGACCCGCCGGATCGCGCTCGCGCTCGGCACCGTCGGCCTCATCAACGTCCAGTACGGCGTGCTCGGCGACGACCTGTACGTGATCGAGGCGAACCCGCGCGCCTCGCGCACGGTGCCGTTCGTGAGCAAGGCGACCGGCCTGCCGCTGGCCAAGCTCGCGTGCCGGGTGATGCTGGGGGAGCGGCTCTCGGCCTTGCACCTGCCCGACGATCCCGGGGGCGACCATGTGAGCGTCAAGGAGGCCGTGCTGCCGTTCGACCGCTTCGCGGGCGCGGATGCCCTGCTCGGCCCGGAGATGCGGTCGACCGGCGAGGTCATGGGCGTGGCGGCGGACTTCCCGGGCGCGTTCGCCAAGGCGCAGGCGGCGGCCGGCGCCCGCCTCCCGCGCTCCGGCACGGTGTTCCTGACCGTCACCGACACGGACAAGCCGGCGGTCATGGGCATCGCCGCCCAGCTCCACGACCTCGGCTTCCGGATCGTCGCCACGCGCGGCACCGCGGCCTCGATCTCGCGGATGGGGATCCCGGTGGAGCGGCTGAACAAGATCGGCGAGGGCTCGCCGCACGTGGTCGACTGGATCGACGACGGCGACGTCGACCTCGTCATCAACACCCCGACCGGCACCGCGGCCCGCACGGACGGCTACGAGATCCGCCGCGCCGCCGTGGCCCGCGGCATCCCGTGCATCACGACGATCGCGGGCGGGTTCGCGGCCACGCGTGCGATCGCGGCGGCGCGGGCCGGCGAGCCCGCCGTCGTGTCACTCCAGGAGCTGCATGCGCGTGGAAACCCCGCGTTGAAGGGCGGGGCGTGACGACCCTCACGCCCCTCGGGCGCCGCCTTACAAGCGTCGTCGAACGCCGGGAATACGGGGCGTACACGGTGATCACCGTCGACGATCGCGCGGCGCCGAGCCCGCGACCCGGGCAGTTCTACATGCTCACGGCGGCCGAGCGCTGGGGCGGCGGAGACGACGAGCGGCCCTTTCTGCCGCGGGCGTTCAGCGTCATGCGAGCCCGGGACGGCATGCTCGACTTCCTGCTCGAGGACGTCGGCCCGGGCACCAACCGCCTCGCCGAGCTCGACGCCGGCGACGGGCTGTATCTGCTGGGGCCGTTCGGCAACGGCTTCGCGGCGCCGCGCGACGGGCGGCGGGCGGTGCTCGTCGGCGGCGGCGTGGGGATCGCGCCGCTCGTGATGCTGGACCCGGCGACGACGCTGCTGGGCTTCCGCGACGCCGACCACGCCGAGGGCGCCGTGCTGATCCCGGGCGCGCGGGTCGCGACCGACGACGGCTCGGTCGGCCACCACGGCTTCGTCACCGACCTGCTCGACCTGGCCGGCCACGTCGAGGTCTACGCGTGCGGGCCGCCGCCGATGCTCGACGCGGTCGCCGCCCTGTGCAACGCCGCCGGCGTCCCCGCCCAGCTCGCGATGGAGTCCGGGATGGCGTGCGGCTTCGGCGCCTGCTTCGGCTGCGTCGTGCCGACCCGGCGCGGCTACGTCCGGCTGTGCGTCGACGGCCCCGTGCTCGAGGCGGCGGACCTGTGATCGAGTTCTGCGGCATCGAGCTCGAGCACCGGATCGTGAACGGCTCCGGCACGTTCGACGCGATCGCCGCCCGCCGCGTGTTCGGCGACGCGCTGCTCGAGCGGTTCCCGTTCGCCGCCTTCGTCTCCAAGACCGTCACGCTCGAGCCGCGCCAGGGGAACCCGCCGCCGCGGCTGTGGGAGCTGCCCGGCGGGATGATCAACTCGATCGGGCTGCCCAACAAGGGGCTGCGCGGCTACCTCGCCGAGGACCTGCCGCAGCTCGCGGAGCTGCCGGTGCCGCTGATCGTCAACGTGATGGGCTCCCGGCGCGAGGACGTCGCCACGCTCGTCTCCGCGTTCGCCGAGCGCGACGAGGTCGCCGCGCTCGAGCTCAACGTCTCGTGCCCCAACGTCAAAACCGGGCTGATCATGGGCGCCGACCCGGCCGAGCTCGCCGGCCTGCTCGACGCCGTCCGGCCGTGCACCGAGAAGCCGCTGATCGTCAAGCTCACGCCAAACTGCGCCTCGCCGGCCGCCGTCGCGGTCGCCGCGGAGGAGCACGGGGCCGACGCCGTCTCGCTCATCAACACGCTGCGCGGCATGGCCTTCGATCCCCACCGCCCGGGCGAGCCATGGCTCGGCGGCGGCACCGGCGGAGTGTCCGGACCGGCCGTCCGGGCGATCGCCCTGAACCAGGTCCGGGAGGTCCGCGAGCGCGTTGGACTGCCGATCGTGGGACTAGGCGGTGTCCAGAGCGGACGCCATGTTGTCGAGCTCCGCCAAGCGGGCGCAGATCTCGTCGCAGTGGGTACTGAATCGTTCCGGGACCCGCTAGCCGCAGCCCGAATTCGAGACGAGGCGTCCAGGTTCACAGAAGCTTTCCCTGCAAACGCGCAAGACCCGCTAGCGGTCGTGCGGCATTAGCACAAAGTGGCGCGAAAAGCCCTGCAAAGCCGCCGGTTACCGTCAACTCCCCTGCATAGTCCTTCACCTCAACTAGAGGTCGAGGCGAATTCGTACCCAGTGGCTTGTCGAAGAACGGAACAGATGTAGACTCGCCGCCCATGTCACCCGCGACCAAGACGCCCGCCAAGCCATCCGTGGCTGCCCCTGAGCGTTCACTCGTCCAGCGTATGGAGGCCCTCCAGCGCGCCAACGAGATCCGCACGCGTCGCGCTCAGCTCAAGCGGGATCTCAAGGGCGGGCGGCAGAGCATCCACGATCTCCTGCTGGAGCCCCCGGCCTACGTCGAGACGGCGAAGGTTTTCGACATGCTGCTCGCCGTGCCGAAGTACGGCCGGGTCAAGGTCAACAAGGTCCTCCAGCAGTGCCGGATCTCGCCCTCGAAGACGATCGGGGGCCTCTCGCAGCGCCAGCGCACGGAGCTTGTCTCCATGCTGCGCCGCTAGCGTCCACCGCTCGGTGGCTCGTGTCTTCGTGATCACCGGCCCGTCGGGGGTCGGCAAGGGAACGCTCATCCGCACGCTGCTCGGCCGCGTGCCCGAGCTCGAGTTGTCGGTCTCGGCGACCACACGGGGCCCGCGGCTGGGGGAGACGCAGGGCGTCGACTACCACTTCCTCGACGACCGCGAGTTCGACCGCCGCGTCGAGGCCGGCGAGTTCGTCGAGCACGCGATCTACTCGGGCCGGCGCTACGGCACGCTGCGCTCGGACCTCGACCAGCGCCTCGCGCGCGGCGCGCCCGTGGTCCTGGAGATCGAGGTCCAGGGCGCCCGCCAGATCGCCGAGACGATGCCCGAGGCGGTGCGGATCTTCATCGCGCCGCCGTCCGAGGCGGCGCTGCGCGCGCGCCTCGTCGGCCGCGGCACCGACTCGCCCGAAGACGTGGAGAAGCGGCTCGGGACGGCCCGCGAGGAACTCCGGGCCCAGCGCGAGTTCCCGCACGTGGTGCGCAACGACCGGCTCGAGGACGCGGCGGCCGCCCTCGAGGAGGTCGTCCGCTCGGCGCTAGCATCTGATGCGACGAAACCGACGGAGGAACCCTCTTGATCTCACCCCGCGTCGACCGCCTGCTGGAGAACGTGGACTCGCCATACGCCAGCGTGATCGTGGCCGCCAAGCGCGCGCGCCAGATCAACTCGTACTACCACAACCTCGGCGAGGGCACGTTCGAGGAGTTCCCGCCGCCGATGGTGGACACGGGCTCCAAGAACTACCTGACGATCGCCCTCGAGGAGGTCGCGGGCGGCAAGGTCAAGTACCGCTACCGCGGCTGACCCACACCCAGCCATGGCTCGCCTCCTGCTCGGCGTCAGCGGCGGGATCGCCGCCTACAAGGCGCTCGAGCTGGCGCGCCTCGCGATCAAGGCCGGGCACGCCGTGCGAGTCATCCAGACCGAGGCGTCCACGCGCTTCGTCGGGACCGCCTCGTTCGCCGGGATCACCGGCGCCCCCGTGCTCGTCACCGAGTGGGAGAGCGACCCGCTGCGCGGCGCCTTCCCCGGCGACCCGGCACCCGCGCATGCGCCGCTCTCGCACCTCGAGCTCGTGGAGCGCGCCGACGCCTTCCTGATCGCGCCCGCGTCGGCGAACACGATCGCCAAGCTCGCCGCCGGCGCCGCCGACAACCTGCTCACGGCCGCCGCGCTGGCGTGCCGGCGACCGCTGATCGTCGCTCCGGCCATGAACGGGGCGATGTACGAGCACCCCGCCACCCAGGAGAACCTCGGCCGCCTGCGCGAACGCGGAGTGACCGTGCTCGAGCCGGGCACGGGCTCGCTCGCCTCGCTCGGCGAGTACGGCACCGGCCGCCTGCCCGAGTCGCCCGAGCTGCTCGCCGCCTTCGAGGCCGCGCTGAGCGCCGGCCGCGAGCTCGACGGCCTCAAGGTCCTCGTCACCGCCGGAGGCACGCGCGAGCCGATCGACGCCGTCCGCTTCGTCGGCAACCGCTCCTCCGGGCGCATGGGCTTCGCGCTGGCCGAGGAGGCCGCCCGCCGCGGCGCGGACGTGACGCTGGTCGCCGCCAACGTCTCCCTGCCGCGGCGCACCGGCATCGAGTACGTCGACGTCGAGAGCGCGGAGGAGCTCGCCGCCGCGTGCGAGGAGCGCTTCGACGCGGCCGACCTGCTGCTGATGGCCGCCGCCGTCGCGGACTACCGCCCGGCCGCCGCGCACGCGGGCAAGCTCAAGAAGGACGAGACGGGCGGGGAACTCTCGCTCGCGCTCGTGCGTACACCTGACGTGCTCGCGACGCTGGCCAGCCGCCGCCGCCCCGGTCAGCTGCTCGTGGGCTTCGCCGCCGAGCACGGCGAGGGCGCCGTCGCCTACGGCCGTGAGAAGCTCGCCCGCAAGGACCTCGACGCCGTCGTCGTCAACGACGTCGGCGCGCTGGGCATCGGCTTCGACTCCCACCAGAACGAGGTCACCATCGTGACGCCGGACGCCGAGCGCCACATCCCCCGCGCCTCGAAGGCCGAGGTCGCCGCTGCCATATTGGACGCGGTCTTGAGCCGCCGTTCATCTTCCGACATGAAGGTGCCGCGCTGAATGGAACCCATCGAGCCCCTTGAGCCAACGCCCGAGGCCGACACGCTCCGCCCCGGCGACGTGGACGCGGCGGTGTCCGTGGCCCGGCGGATCGCCGACAACGTCCGGCGCGCGGTCAAGGTGCGCGACGACATCCTCGAGAACGTCATCGTCTCGCTGCTCGCCGAGGGGCACATCCTCGTCGAGGACTACCCGGGCGTCGGCAAGACCGCCCTGGCCCGGGCGGTGGCGCGCTCGATCGACTGCGCCTTCGCGCGCGTGCAGTGCACGGCCGACCTGCTGCCCGCCGACATCGTCGGCACCAACGTCTACAACCAGCGCGAGCAGCGGTTCGAGTTCCGGCCCGGCCCGATCTTCGCCAACGTCGTGATCGTCGACGAGATCAACCGCGCCTCGCCGAAGACCCAGTCCGGCCTGCTCGAGTGCATGCAGGAGCGCCAGGTCACGGTCGATGCGATGTCGCACGAGCTGGCGCGCCCGTTCATCGTCTTCGCGACCCAGAACCCGGTCGAGTACGAGGGCACCTACCCGCTGCCGGAGGCGCAGGTCGACCGCTTCATGATCCGCGTGTCGCTCGGCTACCCGAACGCCGAGGAGGAGTCCGGGATGCTGGCCGGGCACGAGGCGCGCGACCGCGTGCTTGATCTCGAGGCGGTCGCGGACCGTGCCGAGGTCGTCGAGGCCGTCGAGGCCGCCCATCGCGTGCATGCCTCGCGTGCGCTGCGCGACTACATCGTGGCCCTCTCGCGGCACACGCGCGCGGACGGGCGCGTGGAGCTGGGCGCCTCGCCGCGCGCCGGTCTGATGCTGCTGCGCGCCGCCAAGGCACGCGCGCTGGTCCAGGGCCGCGACCACGCGCTCCCGGACGACGTTCAGGCGCTCGCCGACACCGTGCTCTCCCACCGGATCATGCTGGTGCCCGAGGCGGCGGGCGTCGACCGGTCCACGATCGTGGCCGACGCGATCGCGGCCACCCCGGCGCTCTAGGGGGCGCGCCGTGCGGTCGGCGCTCGGGTGCGCGGCTCTCGGGGTCCTGCTCCTGCTCGTCGCCGGCACGTTCGACGCCGAGCCGCTCTACGTCACCGGCTCGGCGCTCGCGCTGCTCGGTGCGGGCGCCGCGGCGTGGATCGCGGCCGGCGCGTGGGGCGCCTCGATCAAGCGCGAGCTGAGCGCCCGCAGCGTGCTCGAGGAGCAGCCGCTCGAGGTGCGCATCCGCGCGACCGGCGGCAGGCTGCCGCTGCCGCCCGGCTGGATCGACGAGCCGCTGCTGCCCGAGCCCGTGCGCTTCCGCGCGGGCCGGCGCGTGGCCCGCGTGCGCGTGGAGGTGACGTTCGGCCGCCGCGGCCGGCGCCGCCTGGCGCCGCCCTCGCTCGTGCTGCGCGACCCGTTCGGCCTGGCCCAGCGGTCGGTCGCCGGCGTCGGCACCGACGAGATCCTCGTGCTGCCGCGGGTGCTGCCCGTGCGCGCGACCGCCGGCGGCGGCGACGCCACGCCGGCGCACGCGCGCGCGGCGCTGATCGCCGCCGCGGAGACCGAGATCGACGGCCTGCGCGAGCACCGCCCGGGCTCGCCCGCGTCGCGGATCCACTGGCCGGCCGTCGCCCGCGGGCACGGGCTGATGGAGCGCAAGCTGATCTCCGAGGCCGACTCGCGGCCCCTCGTGCTGCTCGACCCGCGCGCGCCGGCGTCGCGGGACGCGCTCGACGACGCGGTCCGCGCGGCGGCCTCGCTGACCGTGCACTTCGCGCGCCGCAGCGGCGGCTGCTCGCTGCTGCTGCCCGGCGACCGCCGCGCCCACGTGGTCGAGAAGGACCTGCTGGCGTGGCCGGCGGCCCATGTGCGCCTGGCGCTCATCGACGAGTCGACCGGCCCGTCGTTCGTCGCCGCCCAGAACCGCCGCGGGCTCGTCGTGCTCGTCGCCGCCCGGATCATCGACCGCCCGCCGCGCGGGATCGGGCGCACGCCCGGCGGCTGCGTGCTCGTGGTCCCCGGCGCGCTGCCCGGTCGCCGCGCGGTGTTCGAGGTCGCGGGCTGCCAGGGCTTCCTGGCCACGCGCGCGGGCGCCGCCGCCGCGCTGGAGGCGGTGGCGGGATGACGACCGCGGCCGCCGCCGCCCCGCGGCCGCTGGCGGCCGAGCCGACCCTGCCGATCCCCACCGCCCGCGGCCTCGCGTTCTTCGCGCTGGCCGCGTTCGGCTCGCTGCACTGGATGGTCCTCACGGAACCGGCGGAGCCCGAGCGCACGCTCTACGCGCTCGGCGCCGGTGCCGTCGCGATGGCGGCGATGCGGCTGGCGGCGCGGCTCTCCTACGCGCTCGGCCAGGCGGCCGCGGCCGGGGTGCTGGTGGTCGTCGTGGCGCTCGCGATGCTCGGCGGCGGCATCGCCGACGAGCTGCTGCGGCCCGACCACTGGGGCGAGCTGACCTCGGGGATCAGCCGCGGGCTCCAGGCGCTGCCCGGCGTGCGCGTGCCCTACCGCGGCCTGGACGAGTGGACGCGCACGGTCATCCCGCTCGGCGGCACCGTGCTCGTGGGCGTCGCCGGCGCGCTCGCATTCTGGCCGCGACGGCGCGGCAGGATCGGGTTCCCGGGCCTCGCGCTGACCCTGCTCGTCGCGCTGTACGCGATCCCCGCCATCGCGCTCGACTTCGAGAACGAGTTCCTGCGCGGCGCGGCGCTGGCGCTGCTCGTCCTCGCCTTCCTGCGGCTGGAGAAGCTGCGCGTCGGCGACGCCAGCAACGCGGGCCTGGTGGCCGTCGGCGTCGCCGTGCTCGCGCTGATCGTGGCCCCGGCGCTCGACTCGGGCCAGCCGTGGTGGGACTACGAGCGCTGGGCCGACGGCGCCGCCTCCGCCCGCTCGACCTCGTTCAGCTGGAACCACACCTACGGTCCGCTCGACTGGCCCCGCGACGGCCGCGAGCTCCTGCGCGTGCGCGCGCAGAAGCGCCCCGCCTACTGGAAGGCCGAGAACCTCGACGGCTTCGACGGCGTCCACTGGAAGCAGATCGACGCCTCGGTCGACGACCCCGGCCGGCCCGAGAACGAGCAGGCGCTCGTGATCGGGACCCAGCAGATCCGCGTGACGATCGGCAACCTCTCCAGCAACGAGTTCGTCACCGCGGGCTACGCCGACGAGGTCGACTCGCCGACCATCAGCGAGGCGCCGCGCGGCGACGGCACGTGGACGGCCGGGCGCAAGCTGCACCGCGGCGACGCCTACACGGCCAGCGTGTACACGCCGCAAACCAACGAGGACGAGCGCCGCGCCGTCGGCAACGAGAGCTCGCGGCCCGACCTCGCCCGGTTCCGGCGGCTGCTGCTGCCGGCCGCCGGCTCGCAGATCGGGCAGACGGGCGCGCCGATGTACGTGTTCGACTTCCCGGCCTTCGGCGACGCGTTCGGCGAGCTCCAGGCGCGGATCCTCGGCGACACGCAGCCGCTCTCGCCCCGCGCGTCGGCGCGCGTGCTGCGGCAGGGCCCGTACCACCGCACGTGGGCGCTGGCGCGGCGGCTGATGGCGGACTCCCAGACGCAGGAGGACTACGTCCAGGCGGTCCTGACCTACCTGCGGGACGGCTTCCAGTACAGCGAGACGCCGCCGCGGTCCGCCTACAACCTCGACGGGTTCCTCTTCGTCGGCAAGAGCGGCTACTGCCAGCAGTACTCCGGCGCGATGGCGCTGCTGCTGCGGATGGCCGGCATCCCGGCGCGCGTCGCCACCGGCTTCACGTCCGGCTCGCTGGACGCCAAGACGCGCGAGTACGTGGTCCGCGACCTCGACGCCCACTCCTGGGTCGAGGTCTGGTACCGCGACATCGGCTGGGTCACGTTCGACCCGACGCCCGCCATCGCCCCGGCGCGCTCGCAGCCCAACGACGGCGGGCCGACGCGCGGCGGCGCCGGCAGCCTGGGGCCGCCGAGCCTCGGCGGCGACCGGCCGTCGGACCCCGGCCGCCGGGGGCTCGCGTCCCAGCCCGGCACGCCGTGGACGACGTACGCGCTGTCCATCGTGCTCGGCCTCGGCGTCCTCGGCACCGTCGCCGTGCTGTGGCGCAACCGCCGCCGCCGCGCGGGCACGCCCCCGGCCGCGTTCATGCTCGACGAGCTCGAGCGCGCGCTCCGCCGCAGCCGCCGCCACCCGGGCGCCGGGATCACGCTGCGCGGCCTCGAGGAGCGCTTCGCCCGCTCGCCGGCGGCGGCCGGCTACGTGCGCGCGATCCGCGAGCTGCGCTACGGCGGCCGCCCGGCCGCGCCGACCTCGGCCCAGCGCCGCGGCCTGCGGGCCGAGCTGGCCCGGGGCGGGGGCGTGGTGCAGCGGCTGCGCGCGTGGTGGGCGCTGCCGCCGCGCGCGCTGTAGCGGTTGGCGAACGTCAACGGCGCGGGGTGGGGAGGCGAGGGAGCCTGCGCCGTCGGCGGTCCCCTTGTCGACTTGGTTCCCGGAGAGGGAACAAACTCGACGAGGCCCGCGGACGACGGGGTTACACTCGACGGTTCGGATGGACGATGTCTACGACCTCTTCAAGCGCGGGACGGAGCTCCTCGAGGCG
>Ga0081539_10000741_pt1 | contig 65201 bp, 62 predicted proteins | sample TabmetS4T2R2_FD_71023 | JGI IMG/M metagenome (GOLD analysis project Ga0081539, IMG submission 71023) | Tabebuia heterophylla rhizosphere microbial communities from the University of Puerto Rico - S4T2R2 | ecosystem: Host-associated > Plants > Roots > Rhizosphere ...
CCCCATACCGCGGCGGGTGTGGGTGTCGCACGGCCCGCACGGGTTCGGGTCGCGCGCGGCCGGGCACGCGGCCGCGCACGCGGGCGGGCATCGGAGGGCATGGCGCCGGGCATGGCGCCCGGCGACCCGCGCCGCGACAATAGGGCAATGCGACGAGCCGCCTCCCTCCTCTGCCTCGCTGGTGCGCTGCTGGCCACCCTCGGGCTGGCGCCCGCGCGGGCGCAGGGCTCGGGGCCGGTGGTCGAGGTGTTCGAGGCGTCCGGGGTGCTGGACGCCAGCGTGCTCGGGGCGCTGCGGCGCGACCTGGACGGGGCCCGGCAGCGGGGCGCTCGGGTGGTCCTGGTCCAGCTGTCGAGCCTCGGGGGGCTGGGGGTCGATCCGGCCGAGGTGCGGCGGACGGTCGCCGACGCCGGGGTGCCGGTGGCGGTGTGGGTCGGGCCGAGGCGGGCCGAGGCCGCCGGGGCGGCCGCGTTCCTGCTCGCCGGGGCCGACGTGGTCGGGGTGACCAGGGACGCCAGGATCGGGCCGGCCGTGCCGGCCGAGCTGGGGCGGGGGCGTGACCCAGCCGCCGAGGCGGCCCTGTTCGCCTCCTCCGGGCTGCCGGCGGCGGTGGGCCGCTCCCAGATCACCGGGGCGGCCGCCGAGGCGGCCGGGCTGGCCGACTACCAGGCCGAGTCCCTGCCCGACGCCGTCCGCCGGCTCGACGGCCTGCAGGTCGACGGCCGGCCGCTGGAGGTGACCGGGTTCCAGGTCCGGTTCCTGTCCCGCTCCCTGGTCGACCGGGTCCGGCACGGGCTGGCCAACCCGACCCTGGCCTACCTGCTGCTGCTGGCCGCGGCGGCCTGCCTGTCCTTCGAGTGGTTCCAGCCCGGGTTCGGGGTCGCCGGAGTCGCCGGGCTGCTCTGCGCCCTGCTGGCGCTGGCGTCGCTGCTCGTCCTGCCGACCAACTGGCTGGCGCTGTCGCTCCTGCTCGCCGGCCAGGCGCTGTTCACCGTGGACGCCGCCGTCGGCGGGCTCGGCCTTGGCACGGCCGGCGCGGCCGCGCTGACCGCTGCCGGGTCCTGGTGGCTGTTCTCGAGCCCGTCGCCGCAGCTGCGGGTCGACGGCCGGCTGGCCGTGCTCGGGGTGCTCTGGTCGCTGGCCTGGTTCGTGGTCATCCTGACCGTGATCCTGCGCTCCCAGCGCCAGGCCCCGATGGGCACCGAGGCCCTGGTCGGCTCCCGCGGGGTGGTGCGCAGCCTGCTCAACCCGGGCGGCATCGTGGTCGTCGACGGGGCCATGTGGCGGGCCCGGCTGGCCGGCGGCGAGGGAAGCCTCGGCACCGGCCAGCGGATCCGGGTCGAGTCCGTGGTCGAGGGCATCCTCCAGGTCCAGCCCGAGGATCCGTCGGCCGTGCGCCCCTCGCGGCGCCGCGGCCGCCGCCAGCCCGTCGCCGAGCCCGCCGCCCGTGACTAGCCGCGAGCGCGACCCCGAGCTCGCCGAGCGCTCCGGGACCGGCCGGCCCCGGGGGATCCCGGCGGCCCCGGCAACCGGCCGTCCTCCCCGCGACCGCCGCCTGGTCGTCCTCCAGCTTGTCGCCGGCCTGGCCGTGATGGCCTTCGGGTGGGGGGTCAGCCTGGCCCGGGTCGACCCGTTCCACGGCTACTGGTTCGACCTGGTCTGGGCCGGCTTCATCCTGGCCGCCGACGCGGTCGTCTGGGCCAGGGCCGGCCACTCCCTCATCCACGGCGGCGGCTGGCGCCTGGCGGCCATGTTCGCCCTGAGCGCGCCCTTCTGGTGGGCCTTCGAGGTGGCCAACTGGCGCCTGGAGAACTGGGCGTATGTCGGCACGTCCGTCTACGGCGGGCAGTCGCACCTGGCCCTCAAGACCCTCTCGTTCGTGTTCGTGCTGCCGGCTCTGGCCGAGTCCCGCGACCTGCTGCGGTCCTTCGTCCGCTTCCCGAACCCGCCGGCCATCCCCCTGCCCGGCTTCACCGCCACCGCCCTGATCGTCGGTGGGCTGGTCTGCGTGCCCCTGCTCTACCTGTTCCCCGACCAGACGTTCCCGCTGGTCTGGCTGGCCCCCCTGGCCGTCCTGGACGGCATCGCCGGCCTGCGCGGCCGCCCCAGCATCATCGGCCTGGTCCGCGAGGGCCGGGCCGGCCCGGTGCTCCTGCTGGCCACCGCCGGGCTCGGCACCGGGATCTTGTGGGAGATGTGGAACTGGGGCGCCCTGCCGTTCTGGCAGTACCGGATCCCCTATGTCGGCTTCTGGCCGGTGTTCGAGATGCCGGTCCTCGGCTACCTCGGCTACCCGCCGTTCATCGTCACCGCCGACGCGTTCTGGCGCCTGTTCAGCGGCGGGCCGGGCGGCCTGACCGAGGCGCCGGTCACCGATCTTGGCCGGGGTGAGCCCGATCGCCCGCATCCTGTGACAAACTGAGGTCGGGCACCCGGAATCGGACGACCTGGACGGGAGGGACGGCCATGGAGACCTGGGTGGTCGTCCTCATCGTCATCGCCGTCATCGCCCTGATCGTCTGGGGTGTGGTCTCGATGGTGTCGGTGCTCCAGGAGTACGAGCGCGGGGTCGTGTTCCGGCTCGGCCGGGTCCGGGGCCGGCCCAAGGGGCCGGGCCTGATCATCCTGCTGCCGTTCAACATCGACCGGATGCGCAAGGTCACCATCCAGACGGTGGCCATGAACGTCCCGCCGCAGGACGTGATCACCAAGGACAACGTCACCATGCGGGTCGACGCGGTCGTCTACGCCAGGGTGGTCGAACCCGTCCCGGCGGTCGTCCGGGTCCAGAACTACCTGTTCGCGGTCAGCCAGACCGCCCAGACGAACCTCCGGGCCATCCTGGGCAAGTACGACCTTGACACCCTGCTCGGCGAGCGCGAGGCGATCAACCGGGAGCTGCACGGGACCATCGCCCGGACCACCCACGACTGGGGCGTCGAGGTCCTCTCGGTCGAGGTCAAGGACGTCGACCTGCCCGACGACCTGCGCCGGGCCATGGCCCGGGAGGCCGAGGCCGACCGGGAGGCCAGGGCCCTGCTGATCGCGGCCGACGCCGAGCGGCGGGCCTCGCGGGTGCTGTCCGACGCCGCCGCCGTGATGGCCCAGCACCCCCAGGCCATGCAGCTGCGCTTCCTCCAGACGGTCACCGCCGTGGCCACCGAGCAGAACTCGACCCTGGTCATGCCGATCCCGGTCGAGCTGCTGAGCCTGTTCGGGAGCGGGGGCGGCGCCGGGGCCGGCAACGGGCTGCCGGCGGGACCCCCCGCGGTGGCCCCGCCGCCGTCGCCGTCCCAGAGCCCTCCCGGGCCCGACGAGAACCGGCCCCCGGACCACGGCAACGGCCGGCCCGGATAGTGGCCTTTACGCCCGGTTGAAGCCGGTCTCGTCATAAAGGGACGCAACGAAAGCGTTACTGCCTGGAGATTGTTGCCGCAGGTGCCGTGGGTTACGCTGCGTTCCGGACCGCTCGACCAGATCGTGGGCGGTGTGCCCAGCTCACAACGGCCCGCGGGTGAGGCGAGAGCGAGCAGGGCGAGGAAGGAATATCGGCATGGCCACCACATCGGGCGCCGCGACCGGCGGCGGCCTGTCGTCGACGGAGCTCCAGATCGGCTGGCAGTACCGGGCCGCCTGCAAGGGCCCGGTCTCCAACCTGTTCTTCGCCCCCAACCACCTCGAGCGCAAGGACGAGCGCCTGGCCCGCGAGTCCGCCGCCAAGGCGATCTGCCGCACCTGCCCGGTGCTGGTCGAGTGTCGCGAGTACGCTCTGCTGGTCCGGGAGCCGCACGGCATCTGGGGCGGCCTGAACGAGTACGAGCGGCGCCAGCTCCTGGCTCGCCGCGCCGGCTGACCGGTAGCCTCCCGTTCTGGCCGGTGCCGAGCGATGGGGAGTGCCCATGACCGCCTGGGAGTACGCGACCGTCCCGCTGCTGCCCCACAACACCAAGCAGATCCTGGACAACTGGGGAGAGGACGGCTGGGAGCTGGTGGCCGTCCACACCGCCGAGGTCGGGGGGACGATCGCCTTCTTCAAGCGCCCCAAGGGCCAGTAGCGCCCCCTGTGGACGGCGCGGCCACGATGTCGCGCTCGCCCGTCAGGATCCCCCCATGGACCTCGAGGCCGCCTTCGACGCCCTGCCCGGCCTGACCGAGCGGGCGGCGCAGCGGCGCATGGCCACCGCCGTCGCCGAGGCCCTCGAGCACCAGGTCCCGCTGCTGGTCCACGCCCCGACCGGGGTCGGCAAGTCGCTTGGATACCTCATCCCGATCGTGGCCGCCGGGCGGCGGGCGATCGTGGCCACCGCCACCAAGGCCCTCCAGTCCCAGCTGGTCGAGCGCGACCTGCCTCGGCTCGCCGACGCCTTCGACACCACCTTCGCCCTGGCCATGGGCCGGGCCAACTACGCCTGCCTGAGCGGTGAAACCCGGGTCCTGACGTTCGATGGCGCCCGAGAGATCAAGGATCTTGCTGGCGGAGTCCACAGGCTCCTCGATGGCGAGGGCCGTTGGGTCGACGCTGAGGTTCGATCGTTCGGCAGACAACCCCTTATGCGAATTACATTAAGTCGGAACGGTGTGAAGAAGATCATCCATGCCACACCAGATCATCGTTGGTTCGTTAAGCCTCAACGAGACAAAACGCAATGTACCGAACATAAAACGAGGGCGCTGCGTCCCGGTCACCGACTCGCCTCGGTCTTCCCCTGGCCTATCGCGAAGTCGCTACGGCCTTCGCCGTTTGGGGCTGCTCATGGCATCACATTCGGCGATGGAACAGTTTTCTCGAGGACCACTGGTGGCTGGAGGACAGCGACGCTCGTCCTCTACGGGGACAAGAACTACCAACTGCTGCGGTTCTTCCCGGAGTCTCATCTCGCGCATGTCAAAGGAAGGGATGCGGTACGCGTATGCGACCTTCCAGCTTTCTTCAAACGCCGTCCGGACCTGGATGAGGCGCCGTCCTATCTATATGGCTGGCTGGCCGGCTACTTTGCCGCTGATGGGTGCGTGACAAAAAGTGGAGAAGTGCGGTTAGCCTCGGCCAGTAGGGCAGAACTGGAATTTGTCAGAACCCTCTGCAACCGCCTCGGCATCGGGACATACGGGATCACGAAGAATGACCGCGTTGGAATCAGGCAGACCGCATCAAGTGCTCTGCACGAGTTGGCATTCATCCGCTCAACATTGAGCGAGGACTTCTTCCTGATCGATCAGCATCGCGCCCGATTCTTGCCATCAAAGAGCAACAAGCTGCAGCGATTCACGTGGACTGTTGTCGACGTCCAGGAAACGGAAAGACATGAAGAGGTCTTCTGCGCGATTGTTCCTACAACCCAGTCCTTCGCGCTCGAAGACAATCTCCTAACGGGCAATTGCCTGGCCCGGATGGACGCCCTGGTTGCGGCGACCCGCCTGGCCGCCACCCGGACCGAAGAGGCGGCCCTGGAGGTCGCCGCCTGGGCGGTCGAGTCGGCCACGGGCAGCCGCCTGGACGCCCCGCCCGGGGTCCGCGACGACGTCTGGGACCTGATCTCGACCAGCGGGGAGGACTGCCCGGGTCAGAAGGGCTGTTCCTTCCATGTGCGGTGCTTCGCCGAGCGGGCCCGGGAGGAGGCCCGCGACGTCGACGTGGTCGTGACCAACCACCACCTGCTCCTGCTCGAGCTCGAGCTTCGGGCCATGTCCGACGCCCCCGGGGTGATGCTCCCCGAGGTCGACGTGATCGTGGTCGACGAGGCCCACCGCCTGGCCGACCACGCCGCCGACCTGTACGGGATCACCGTGACCGCCTCCCGTATGGGCCGGGCGGGCGCGGCCGCCGACGCCGCCGCTAAGGCCGCCGGCCTCCACACCGACTGGTCCCGCCGCCTCCGCGGCCGCTACCAGGAGCTGTCCGCCGACCTCTACCCGGGGCCGGTCCTCCCCGGCGGCCGCGCCCAGGCCACCCTGGCCGCCGCCCTCACCCCCCTGGCCAACGACCTCCAGACCATGCTCGCCACCCTCAAGGACCTCGGCGACCCCGACGACGAGGCCACCGCCCTCCTCGCCGCCCGCCGCCGCCTCCGCGCCCTCTCCCGCGACCTGGACCGCCTCACGAAGCTGGGGGAGCGGGGCCCCGGCCGTCGCGACGGGCCTGGGCGAGCGGGGGACAACGGCCACGACCCGCCGGACGCGGATCCCGCCGACCCCACCGCTGCGGATGCAGCCGGGTCCCCGTCCCACCGGGCGAGGGACGCCCCTATTGCCTCCGGCGCCGCGCCCGCGGGCTCCCGGCCTTGGGGGGATGCCGTCATCCCCACCACCGCCGTGGGCGACCTCGCCGTGTGGGTGGAGGAGGGGCGGCAGGGGGTCCGGGTGGTGAAGTCGGCGCTGGTGGAGCCGGGGCCGGTGCTGGCCGGGGTGCTGTGGGACCGGGTGCCGGCGGCGGTGGCGTGCTCGGCGACCCTGGCGGTGGCCGGAAGCCTGGAGGTGGCGGCCAGGAACCTCGGGGTGGTCGAGCCGGCGACGGTGGTGGCGGCGTCGCCGTTCGACTTCCGGCGCAACGCCCTGCTCTACGTGCCCCGGGCGGTGCCGGCGCCGTCCTCGGACGGGTTCCAGACTGCGGCCGAGCGGGAGCTGGTCTCGCTGGTCGAGGCCTCGCGGGGCCGGGCCCTGGTGCTGTGCACCTCCTGGCGGGCGGTCGAGTCGTTCGCCGCCGCCCTGGCCCAGCTCCCCTATGAGCTGCTGGTCCAGGGCGACGACGTCCCAGCCCGCCTGGCCGCCCGGTTCCGGGACGAGGTGGCCAGCGTGCTGGTGGCCACCCGGACCTTCTTCGAGGGCTTCGACGTCCCCGGCGAGAGCCTGTCGCTGCTGGTGCTCGACCGCCTGCCATTTCCCCGGCCCGACGACCCCCTGCTGGCCGAGCGAGGCCGGCGGGTCGAGGCCAGGGGCGCCTCCCGGTTCGCCGAGGTCTGGCTCCCGGCCGCCGCCGTCTCCCTCCAGCAGGCCCTCGGCCGCCTGGTCCGTTCCGAGACCGACCGGGGCGTCATGGCCGTGCTCGACCGCCGCCTGGCCGACTCCGGCTACCGCTCCTCCCTCCTGTCCAGCCTTCCCCCGGCCCGCCTGACCCGCTCCCTGGAGGACGTGCGGGCCTTCTTCGCCATGTAGGTTCTGCCGGCACCCGGCCGCCCGACCAAGGAGCCCGACATGCCAACCCCCGAGGAGCGTCTCCAGCAGCTTGGCGTCAGCCTCCCCACGCCGGCCGCCCCGGTCGCCGCCTACGTGCCATGCGTCCGGACCGGCAACCTGGTCTACGTCTCCGGCCAGGTCCCGCTGGTCGACGCCAAGCCCAGCCATGTCGGCCACCTCGGCGGCGACGTGAGCGTCGAGGACGGCCGGGCCGCGGCGCGGACCTGCGCGATCAACGTGCTCGCCGCCCTCAAGGCTGAGCTGGGTGAGCTGTCGCGGGTCAACCGGGTCGTGAAGGTGACCGGGTTCGTCGCCGCCACTCCGGGCTTCACCGAGATGCCCCAGGTCGTCAACGCCGCCAGCGAGCTGTTCGGCGAGGCCTTCGGCGACGCCGGCCGTCACGCCCGGGCGGCCGTCGGCGTCGCCGCGCTCCCCCTCGGCGTCCCTGTCGAGGTCGAAGCCATCGTCGAGGTCGCCTAGCCCGTCCGGCGCGCTGGGCCAAGGGCTGGCCCCGCCATCATCCGGCCGCCCCAACCCCCGGCCGGCACCCTCACGACCCGGTGCGGCGGCGGGTGCGGTAGGTACGGGTCTTGGTGCGGTTGCCGCAGGTCTGCATGGAGCACCAGCGGCCCGATCGGTTCTTGGAACGGTCGTAGAAGGCCCACTGGCAGGACTCGGCCGAGCAGGCCTTGAGCCGGTCCCAGGTGCCCTGGGCGCTGGCCTGGGCGACCCCGGCGAGCATGGTGGCCAGGGCGCCCCGGCAGCCGGCCGACCCGGGCCCGAGGACCGGGTGCCCCTCCCCGTCGAAGGCCACCTGGAGGGGGAGCCCGGCCGCGGCCCGGTTCACGACCTCGAGGGCGGCCGGGTCGAGGGCCTCGCCGTGGTTGACCCGCAGCATGGCCCGCAGCGCCTCGCGGAGCTCGACGGCCATGGCCAAGTCGTCCTCGCCGACCGGCTCGGACGGGTCCAGCAGCTCCTGCTCGGTCAGGAACCTCTGGAGCGCCTCGGGGCTGTCCAGCCGGTCGTCGTTGTCCTCGAGGTCGATGGTGTTGACCAGCGCCTGGACCGTCGCCAGCTCCCTGGGGACGGTCTCCTCTGTCGTGGTCTCCATCTGACGGTCCTCCTCGGCAAGCACCCGATGCAACACCGGCGATCTCATTTTAGCGGTTGCAAGCAAGTGAACACCAGCGTACACTCTTTACTGGTGTTAGTGAAGGAGGACGTTATGAGCTTGGAGAGTTTGAACATGCTGGTGAGCTACCAGCGCATCGCCGAGCTGCAGGCCGACGCCGAGAAGTACCGGCAGGTACGGGCCTCCAAGCGGAGGCGCCAGCGCCGGTCGCGCAGGCGCCTCGGACGGCTCATCTGGCCGACCGGCGTGGCCGCCCGGGCCAACGACGTGGTCGGTGGGCTCATCAACCCGCCGTACCGTCGCGCCGCGACACCATCGGGCCGAGCCGGCTGAACCCGAGCCTGGGCCGCTGACCCTCCCTGGCACGGCGCGGCCACGGCGTGGGAACCTAGGCGGCGCTTCCCCGAGCGCCTGACCCTGGAGTCCGCTGTGCCCCGTCCGTCCCACTCACTGTCTGCTTCACAGCGCCGCCATGCGGTCGTCACCGTGGCCCTGGCGGCGCTGCTGTCGCTGTCTTCCTGCGACGCCGGCAGCGACTCCGAGCAGGCGGCCCTGGTGCCGGCGACCAGGGCGGCCAAGCAGACGGCGACCACGGCCGACCCGGCGACCACCTCGACCCGGCGGCCCACCGGCACCGGGGAGCCGACCGGCGAGCCGGTGACCATCGCCTTTGGTGGCGACGTCCACTTCGAGGGGGCCATCGGGTCGCGGCTGGCCGCCAACCCGGCCACCACCTTCGGCCCGATCGCCGGCGTCCTGCGCCGGGCCGACCTGGCCGTGGTCAACCTCGAGACCGCCGTCACCGAGCGCGGCACCCCGGCCCCCAAGGACTTCACGTTCCGCGTCCCGCCGGCGGCCCTCACCGCGCTGACGGGGGCCGGGGTCGACGTCGCCACCATGGCCAACAACCACGGCCTGGACTTCGGCCCGGTCGGCCTGCGTGACTCGCTGGCCGCGGCCGAGGCGGCGAGCTTCCCGGTGGTCGGGGTCGGCCGCGATGCCGGCGAGGCCTACCGGGCCTGGCGAACCACCGTAAAGGGCCAGCGCATCGCCGTGATCGGCGCCACCCAGGTCCTGGACAGCAACCTGGCCGCCGCCTGGACGGCCGGGGACGGCAAGCCGGGCATGGCCTCGGCCTACCAGGAGGAGCGGCTCCTGGCCGCTGTCCGGGCGGCCAGGGCGTCGGCCGACACCGTGATCGTCGACCTCCACTGGGGTCGGGAGCTGGCCAGGTGCCCGATCGACCGCCAGCGCGCGCTCGCCCCCAAACTGGTCGCGGCCGGCGCCGACGTGGTGGTCGGCTCCCACGCCCACGTCCTCCTCGGCGGCGGCTACCTGCGCGGCGCCTATGTCCACTACGGCCTGGGAAACTTCGTCTTCTACTCCCGCGGCGGCGTCACCGCCCAGAGCGGGGTTCTCCTCCTCACCCTCCGCGGCCGCGCCGTCACCAGCTCCCGCTGGGTCCCCGCCGTCATCTCCGGCGGCATCCCCATCCCCCTCCAGGGCGCCTCCGCCAACCAGGCCGTCGCCTCCTGGCAGTCCCTGCGCGGCTGCACCGGCCTCTCAGCCAAGCCCTGACCTGTCGCCCTCAGGTCTGGAGGGCGTCCAGGAGCTGCTCTTCCAGCCACCCCAGGTAGCTGAGGAGGCGGAAGGCGGGGGCGCGGGGGTCGGTGTCGTCGACGTCGCCGTCGTAGTCCTCGGTGATGTCGAGGCGGACCCCGAGTGCCAGGCGCAGGTCGTTGAGGACCCCCAGCCAGGCGGCGGCCTCCTCGTCGGTGAGCTCGACCGTCCAGCGGCGCACCGACGTCGAGCCGCGTTCCAGGGAGCCCGTGATCAGGTCGAGGTTGGCCAGCTTCTCCTTGACCAGGTCGTCGTGCATGAGGCGGCGGTACTCGGTGTCACGCTCGATGTCGGCCACGTCCAGGTAGGCGGGCGGGAACAGTCGGCGGTTGACGGGCTCGTCCTCGTCCTCGCCGAGGACGGTGCGGAGCTGGTCGGGGAGGCCTCGGAGGACGGCAAGCTCGTCCTGGGCCAGCCGGACGCGCACGCGGTCCTTGCCGACCCGCTTGAAGGCCCCGGCCACTACCGGTCCTTCTGCATGGTCGCCCACAGGCCGTGGCCGTGAAGGCGGTAGACGTCGAATTCGGCCTTCTCCCTGGGGCCGCTGGACACCACCGCCTTGCCCTTGTGGTGCACGTCCAGCATCAGCCGGGTCGCCTTCTCCCGGTCGTAGCCGAACAGCTTCTGCAGTACGAACACGACGTACGACATCAGGTTGATGGGGTCATTCCAGACGATCACCACCCAGGGGATGTCCGGCTCGACGACGTCGTCGTGCTCGGTGGTGTGCTCGCGCGTCGGGGCGGTCGTGCTCATGCGCGATATGGTGGCGCATCTGGCAGCCATTCGGCCATGCCCGAGCCGACCTTCCGGCAGGTGACCGCCGCCGACCGCGACCTCCTGGGGTGGCGGCGGTCAGGCCAGGCGGCGCTGGTCGCCCTGGCGCACGGTGACCCCGGTGCGGTCCAGGTGCTCCAGCAGGGGGATGGCGGTGCGGCGGGTGGTGCCGAGGGCCGCCCGGGCCTCGCCGGCCGAGAACGGGCGGCTGTCCGGGAAGGCTTGGCGCAGGGTGGCCACGGCTCCCTCCAGGGCGGTGCGTCCGAGCCAGCCGCCGGGGCCGATGGGGACCAGGACGCCCAGGCGGACCAGCAGGGCGGTGGCCTTGCGGTCGGCGCCCAGCTCGCCGAGGTCGGCCTCGCCGAGCAGGCCGACCCCGGTCTCCTCGAGAGCGGCCTCGACCCGGGCCCGCAGGGCCTGCTGGGCCGGGTCGAGCCGCACCCCGTGGCCCGGCCGCCGCAGGACCGGGCCGTCGGCGACCAGCCCACCCTCGGCGACCAGGGCCTCGACCACCTCGGCCCCGGCCGCCGCCGGCCACACGGGGCCGGGGGCTGCCCCAGCCCTCCCCGAGGCTGGCCGGGTCGCGCCAGGGGGGCCGTCGGGGCCTGCCGGGGCGCGGGCGGCGGCGCGGGCTGCCTGGGTCGGTAGGCCGGGGGCCGACGGGTCGGCCTGGTGCTGGGCGTCGACCGCCGCGAGGACGGCGGCCGCGGCCGCCTCCCAGGCCTCCGGGGTCCAGACGAGGGTCCGGGAGCGGACCACCGGGGCCTCGGCCAGGGCGGCCGGGAGCCGGTCGGGGGCGAGCCCGGCCAGCCGGGGGAGGTCGGCCAGGGCGACCACGCCCCGCTCGGCCAGAACCCGTTCCGGCAGGCCATGGCGGCCGGCGGCCTCGCGGGCCTCCAGCTCCTCGGTGCGCCGGACCCGGGCGGCGGTGCCGTGGACGGCCGTCGGGGGGAACGGGTCGAGGACGCGACCGCCGCCGACCGTCTCGTCGGGGCCGCTGTCGCGCAGGATGACCGGCTCGAACACGTCCAGGACCAGGGGACGCTCCAGGTGCAGGCGGACCAGGCCGTCGGTGCCGGGGTCGAGCTCGGCGGCGTCGAGCGGCTGGAGCCGCGCCGCGGTCTCGGCCGCGCCGGCGTAGAGCAGGTAGGCGCCGCGCCCGCGAAGGGGGGCTGGGGCGCCGGGCAGGCAGCGCAGGCGGCAGTCAACGGTGGTCGTGGCCGCCCACTGGCCCGGGAGGACGAGCACGTCGCCCCGGGTCACCTGGTCGGTGGCGACCGCGGCCAGGTTGACGGCCAGGCGGCGGGCGGGGACCGCCTCGGCCAGGGGACGGCCATGGCCCTGGAGGCCGCGGACGCGGACCCGGCGCCCGCCCGGGAGCAGCTCGGCCTCGCCGCCGGCCCGCAGGGTCCCGCCCGACAGGGTGCCGGTGACCACGGTCCCGCTGCCCCGCATGGTGAACACCCGGTCCACCGGCAGCCGCGGCCGGCCCCGGTCGGGCGGCTCGCTCAGCCCGTCCAGAGCGGCGTCGAGCGCCACCGCCAGCGCCCCCATCCCGACGCCCGACGGGGCGGCGGTCGGCACCACCGTGGCCCCGGCCAGGGTCGTGCCCCTCAGCCGCTCGGCGACCTCGGCCGCCACCCGGTCACTGGTGGCCTGGTCGACGAGGTCGACCTTGGTCAGGGCGACCACCCCGGCGGGGACTCCGAGCAGGTCGAGGATGGCCAGGTGCTCGGCCGACTGGGGCCGCCAGCCCTCGCCGGCGTCGACCACGAACAGCGCGCAGCCGATCCCTCCGACCCCGGCCAGCATGTTGTGGACGAACCGCTCGTGGCCGGGGACGTCCACGAACCCGACCTCGCGCCCTGACGGCAGGGTCGCCCAGGCGAACCCGAGGTCGATGGTCATGCCCCTGGCCTTCTCCTCGGCCAGCCGGTCCGGGTCGGTCCCGGTCAGGGCCTGGATGAGGGCCGACTTGCCGTGGTCGACGTGGCCCGCGGTCCCGATGACGTGCGGCATCAGGAGGCGGGCGGGTCGAGGGCCTCGCCCAGGGCCCGGGCCACCTGGGCGTCCTCCTCGGGGGGGACCGTCCGCAGGTCGAGCACGACCCGGCCGCGCTCGGCCCGGGCCACCACCGGCGGGTCGGCTGCGCGGAGGCGGGCCAGGACCGTGGCCACGCCGGCGGGGGCGGGGTCGACCTCGACCAGGATGCTCTCCAGGCCCTCGCCGGGGAGGCTGCCGCCGCCGGCGACGCTGGTCCCCGCCCGCAGGGCCGCGGCCGGGCCGACGGTTGCGGCCAGGGCGGCCGCTCGGGGCTCGAGGTCGGCCGGAGTCAGCAGCAGGGCCTGCCACACGGGCAGCCGGTCGCGGCGGCCGGCCAGGTGGTCGGTCAGGGTCGCCTCGAGGGCGGCCAGGGTCAGCTTGTCGGCCCGGACCGCCCGGGCCAGCGGGTGACGGGCCAGGCGCCCGACCAGCTCGGCCCGGCCCACCAGCAGCCCGGCCTGGGGACCGCCGAGCAGCTTGTCGCCCGAGAACAGCACCAGGTCGGCCCCGGCGCGCAGGCTGGCCGCGACCGACGGCTCGTCGCCGAGGCGGCCGTCGAGCAGCCCCGACCCGACGTCGTGGAGCAGGGGCAGGCCGTGCTCGTGGGCCAGCCCGGTCAGCTCGGCCAGGTCCGGCCGGGTGGCGAACCCCTCGACCCGGTAGTTGGACGGGTGGACGGCCAGCACCGCCGCGGTGCCCGCGCCGACGGCGGCGGCGTAGTCGCGAAGGTGGGTCCGGTTGGTGGTGCCGACCTCGCGCAGCAGCACCCCGGCGGCCTCCATGATCTGGGGCAGCCGGAACTCGCCGCCGATCTCGATCAGCTCGCCTCGCGAGACCAGCACCTCCCGGCCCCGGGCGAGCCCGCCGAGGGCCAGCAGCAGCCCCCCGGCGGCGTTGTTCACCACCAGGGCGGCCTCGGCCCCGGTCGCCTCCCGCGCCATCGCCTCGGCCGCCGCCCCCCGCCGGCCCCGGGCCCCGGCGACCAGGTCGTACTCAACGCTCGCGTACCCGGCGGCCTCGGCCACCGCCGCCCTGGCCGCCGCCGACAGCGGCGCCCGTCCCAGGTTGGTGTGCAGCACCACCCCGGTGGCGTTGATCACCCCCCGGGTCCGCCTGGCCCATGCCCCGTCCAGCGCCCCCGCGACCCGCGCCGCCAGCTGCTCGACCCCGGGCACCGGCCCACCGCCCGCCACCGCCCGACGGCTCGCCTCCAGCACCTCCCGTGCCGCCCCCACCACCGGCCCCCACCCGAACATCGCCACCCGCTCGACCAGCTCCGGCCGCCCCAGCAGCACATCCATCTTCGGCAGCGCCCGCCGCGGATCCTCGTTCATCCCGCCATTGTCGGCAAGGAGGCACGTACCATCCACCTCTCCAGTGGCGGGAGGGATGAGGATGACGGTTGCTCCGCGGGCGGCGTCGACGGTGGTGCTGCTGCGGGATGGGCGCGAGGGACTGGTGGCGTATCTGCAACGGCGGCCCGTCGCGATGGGGTTCGCGGGCGGGTTGTGGGTGTTCCCCGGGGGGCGAGTGGATGCGGCCGACCGCGATCCGAGGGTCGAGGTGGGCTGGGCCGGGCCCTCGCCCGGGGAGTGGGCGGGGCGGCTCGGACTCGGCGTCGACGAGGCACGCGGCCATGTGGTGGCGGCCTGCCGGGAGACCCTCGAAGAGGCGGGGGTGCTGCTGGCCACGCCCACCCCTGGGCCGGCGGAGACGGCCGAGGCTCGCAACGACCTGCTCGCCGGCGAGCGGAGCTTCGCCGAGGTGCTGGCCCGGCTCGGGGTGCGGCTGGACACGGGACGGCTGCGGTACTGGGCGTGGTGGGTGACCCCGGAGGAGGAGCCGCGGCGCTACGACACCCGGTTCTTCGTGGCCGGGGTGCCGGCCGGCGCGGCCGTCACCGCCCACCTGGCCGAGGCGGAGCGCGAACGCTGGCTCCCGCCCGCCGTGGCGGCCGCGGACCAGGCGATGCCGATGCTCCCGCCCACCCGCTACAGCCTGCGCGACCTGGCGCCGTTCGCAACCGTGGACGAGGCGCTCGCCGCGGCCGGGACGCGGCCGGTCGAGCGCATCCTCCCCGTCCTGGAGGGCGCCGAGCTGGTCATGCCCTGGCGGGAGCGCTACCCGGTGCCGGTCCCCCTCCCCGAGCCAGGCGGCCCGGCGGCATGAGCGACCGCTGGAGCCCCCGGGTGACCCGGGTGCTCGCTCCCAACCCGTCGCCGCTGACGCTGGAGGGGACCAACACCTTCGTGGTCGCCGAGGCGGCCGCCTCCACGGTCGTGGTGATCGACCCCGGGCCCGACGACCTGCGCCACACCGAGGCGGTGATCGAGGCCTGCAGTGGCCGTCCGGTCGAGGTCGTGCTGCTCACCCACACCCATGTCGACCACGCCGAAGGGGCCCGCGGGTTCGCCGGGCGGGTCGGGGCGCCCCTGGCCGCGATCGCCCCGGGGTGGGCGACCCGGGGGGCGCCCGATCTCACCTCTGGCACGCCGGTGACGGCGGCCGGGATCACGCTGCGGCCCCTGCCCACGCCGGGGCACGCCGCCGACCACTGCTGCTTCGAGCTGGCGGCCGAGCGGGCCGTGTTCACCGGCGACCACGTGCTCGGGCGGGGCACCACCGTGATCGAGTGGCCGGGCGGGAACATGGCCGACTACCTGGCCTCGCTGGAGCTCCTCCGGCGGCACCGCCCCGAGCGGCTCTACCCGGGGCACGGCCCGATGGTCACCGACGCCGTCACCCGGATCGAAGGCTACATCGCGCATCGCCGCGACCGGGAGGCCCAGGTGCTCGCCGCCCTGGCCGCCGGCGACCGGACCCCGGCGGAGGTCGTGGCCCGGGTCTACGCCGCGGTCGACCCGGCCCTGCACCCGGCGGCCGAGTTGTCGGTCTCGGCTCACCTGGCGAAGCTTGTCGCCGAAGGACGGGTCACGGCCGAGGACGGCGGCGAGGTCCACCTCGCCGGTCCCCGCGAGGTGACGTGAGCCGGTGGCAGCGGAGGGGTGGAGCGTGAGGGAAGCCAGGCTCGGGGTCGATGTCGGTGGGACCTTCACCGACCTGGTCGCGCTGGTCGATGGCCGGCTGATCACGGCCAAGGTGCCGACGACCCCCCGGAACCAGGCTCGCGGGGTGGTGGCCGCGGTCGAGGCCGTCCAGCCTGCCGTCGGTGCCGTGTCCAGCTTCGTGCACGGCTCCACGGTGGCGACCAACGCGCTGCTCGAGCGTCGTGGCGCCCGTACGGCGCTGGTGACCACCGAAGGATTCCGGGATGTCATCGAGATTGGCCGGCAGAACCGGCCGGCGCTCTACGACTTGACCCGGGATCGGCCGGCCCCGCTGGTTCCGCGCGAGCTGCGCTTCACCGTGCGGGAGCGCATGGGCAGGGACGGCGTACTGATCCCCCTCGACCAGGGGTCCGTGCGGGCCGCGGTGGATGCCTGCCGCACGGCGGGCGTGGAGGCGGTTGCCGTCTGCCTGTTGTTCGGCTTCCTGCACCCTGAGCACGAGCGGTCGGTGGGAGAGGCGCTCGCCGAGGCCCTGCCTGGCGTGCAGATATCGCTGTCGTCGGCGGTCCTGCCCGAGTTCCGGGAGTTCGAGCGCTGTTCCACGACCGTCTGCAACAGCTATCTCGCTCCTCGGCTTGGAATCTACCTGAAGAGCCTCACCCAGGAAGTGGAGGCGCTCGGTCTTCCGAGCCCCCTGGTGATGCAGTCCTCGGGCGGGGCGGCCGAGATCGAGACGGCGGCCGCCCACGCCGCCAGCTGCCTCCTCTCCGGACCAGCGGGCGGGGTCGTCGGTGCCGCCTGGGTCGCCGGGCTCAGCGGGCACCGGGATCTCCTCACCTTCGACATGGGTGGCACGTCGACCGATGTGGCCCCCGTGCTCGACGGCGCCGTGCAGACGACGACGGAGTCGGTTGTGGCCGGCGTGCCGGTCAAGCTGCCGATGGTGGATGTGCACACCGTCAGCGCCGGCGGCGGCTCCATCGCCTGGGTCGACGCTGGTGGTGCCCTGCGCGTCGGACCTCGCTCGGCTGGAGCGGACCCCGGCCCGGCCGCCTACGGCCGCGGCGGCAGGGAGCCCACCGTCACCGACGCGAACCTGTACCTCGGCTACCTGCCGGACGGTGCCGAGCTCGGTGGCGAGGTCCGCCTCGACCGTGGCCGAGCCGAAGCGGCGCTCCGCCGCGTCGGTGCGCGAATCGGCCTGGACAGTGAGGAGACGGCGCACGGGATCATCCGGGTGGCCGACGCCGAGATGATCCGGGCGTTGCGGGTGATCAGCATCGAACGCGGCCTCGACCCTCGTGAGCTGACCCTGGTCGCCTTCGGTGGTGCCGGAGGGCTCCACGCCTGCTCGCTGGCGGAGGAGCTGGAGATCGGCCGCATCCTGGTCCCGTTGGCTGCCGGCGTGCTGAGCGCATTGGGACTGGCGATCTCGGATATCCGCCGCGATCAGGTCCACCCGCTGCTGGCCGAGCTGGGAACCGTGGATGGAACGGCCGTCGAGACCTGCTTCGCAGGGCTGGAGGCCAAGGCCCGCGCGCAGTTCGGTGGGTCGGCGAACCTCCGCTGTGGCCGCTTCGCCGACCTCCGCTACCGGGGCCAGTCGTTCGAGCTCACGGTGGACGCCATGGACCGGGCGGAGCTGGCCGACCACTTCCACGCCGAGCACGAGCGGCGCTATGGCTATCGCATGGAGGACGAGGTGGTCGAGCTCGTCAACCTCCGCCTCGTCGCGACCGTGCCGAGCGAACGGCCCGACCTCCACGAGACGCGGGGGCGCGGACGAGGGCCGAGGGCCCGAAGGCGAGCCGGGTTCGGCGACGGCTGGCAGGAGGTCGATGTCTACAACCGGACCGATCTCGGTGTGGCCAGTGAGCTCCGGGGTCCGGCCGTGGTGGAGTTCGCGGAGTCGACCCTGCTGGTCCGTCCCGGATGGGGGGCGAGGGTGGACGACGTCGGCACCCTGGTCCTGGAACGGCAACGGTGAGCGGCGGCCCCGGTCTCGACCCGGTCACGCTCTCGGTCCTGAGCAGCGCGCTGTCCGGCATCGCCGACGAGATGGGCACGGTGCTGGTGCGCAGTGCCTACTCCTCCAACATCAAGGAGCGACGCGACTGCTCTGCGGCGCTCTTCGACGCCGGCGGACGGATGGTCGCGCAGGCCGAGCACATCCCTGTCCATCTCGGTGCCATGCCCGAGGCGGTGGCGGCCGTGATCGCTCGCGACCCCGGACCCGGCGATGTCTTCGTCGTGAACGACCCCTACTCCGGCGGCAACCATCTGCCCGACGTGACGATGGTGTCGCCGCTGGGCAGCGGCGAGGAGCGTTGGGGGTACGCGGTGACCCGTGCCCACCACTCCGACGTCGGCGGCATGCAGCCGGGATCCATGCCGGCCGGATCCCGCGACATCTACTCCGAGGGGCTGATCATCCCGCCGGTGCGGCTCGTGAAGGGCGGGAACGCCGTCGAGGACGTCCTCGAGCTCATCCTGGCGAACACCCGTACCCCTCGGGTCCGGCGTGGGGACCTCCGTGCGCAGGTCGCCGCCAACCAGCTCGCCCAGACCCGGCTCGCCGAGCTGCTGCGGCGCCGCGGCCGCGACACCGTCCTCGCCGCCTTCGACGAGGTCGTCGCCTACACCGAACGCCGTACCCGCGAGGCCATCCGGCGGCTTCCTGACGGCGAGTACACCGCCACCGGGGAGATCGAGGGCGACGGGATCGGCGACGGCGACATCCCCATCCGGGTGGCCATCCGCATCTCGGGCGACGAGCTCACCGTCGACTTCACCGGCACGGCGGACGCCGTGCCCGGCAACGTCAACTGCCCGCTCTCGGTGACCCGATCCGCATGCTTCTTCGCCCTTCGTGTGCTGCTGTCCGATGACATCCCGGCCAATGCGGGCACCTACGCCCCGCTCGCCATCGTGGCGCCGGAGGGCAGCCTGGTGAACGCCCGCCGTCCCAGTGCCGTGGTGGCCGGGAACGTCGAGACCAGCCAGCGGTTGGCCGACACGGTCCTGGCGGCCCTGGCCCAGGTGGCCGAGCTCCCGGCCGAGGGGCAGGGGACCATGAACAACGTGAACATCGGCGGGCGTGGCTGGTCCTATTACGAGACCATCGGCGGCGGGCAGGGAGCGAACGCCGCGGGGCCCGGGCCCTCGGGCGTCCACGTCGGGATGAGCAACACCCTCAACACGCCCATCGAGGCATTCGAGCTCGAGTACCCGATGCGGATGGAGCGCTTCGAGCTGGCCGCTGGAAGCGGCGGCCACGGCACCCATCGGGGCGGTGACGGCATCGTCCGCTCGATCCGCGTGCTCGAGCCAGCCACCCTCTCCCTGCTCACCGATCGCCGGCGTCACCGTCCCCAGGGCCGCGGGGGCGGCGGTCCGGGTGCCCTCGGACGGAACGAGTGCAACGGCGAGGAGCTGCCACCGAAGATCAGCCGGCCGCTGGACGCGGGCGACGTCATCACCATCACGACGCCGGGCGGCGGGGGCTACGGCCCACCGCCGGTCACACGACCGCGGTGACCAGATGGCCGCCGATGGGCAGCTCGGCTCGGCCGCCGTCGACCACGAACGGGGCCATGGCCCGGACGCCGGCGTCCTGGTGCCGGTGACCGTGAGCCCGGCCGCCTCGAACAGCGACCCCAGCAGCTCCAGGTCGCCGAGGGCCCAGTAGGCGCCGCCCAGGTCGGCCGCCTCCGGGCCAAGGTGGCGGGCGAACGCCGCGTACATGGCGCCGTAGCCATCCTGGGCCTCGAGCAGGTCCCAGACCTGGACGGCCACGGTCCCGCCGGCGGCGGCCACCCGGGCCATCTCGCGCAGGGCGCCGACCCGGTCGGGGAAGAACATCAGCCCCGACTGGCAGAGCACGGCGTCGAACGACCCGTCCTCGAACGGCAGGTCGGCCGCGTCGGCCTGGTGCCACTCGATGCCGGGGCGCAGCCGCCTGGCCACGGCCAGCATGCCCTCGTTGAGGTCGGCGCCGGCGACCCGGCCGCGGCCGCCCATCCGGTCGGCGGCCGTCCTTGCCACCACCCCGGTGCCGCAGGGCACGTCGAGCACGGCCTGGCCGGGCGCGACCGCGGCCGCCTCGACCAGGTGGGGCGCCCACTCGGCGAAGATGGCGGGCACGAACCGCGCCTCGTAGGCCTCGGCCGCCTCGACCGAGAGCTGGAACGTCTGGGTGGGACCGGTCATCGCCTGCCTCCCTGTGCGGGTCGTCCGCGCGGGGCCAGTCTCCGCCGGACAGGGGGACCGAGCATCGGGCAGTTGCCCGATTCCGGGGCCGGGCCGGTGGGCATGCTTGCGCCATGACCGGGCAGGACCACCTGGCGGCCGGGCGGTCGGCGCTCGCCGCCGGGCGCTGGCAGGACGCGAGGAAGGCGTTCGAGGCCGCCCTGGCCGGGGCCGAGACCCCCGAGGCGCTGGATGGGCTGGGGGTGGCCATGTGGTGGCTGGGCCAGACCCGGGACGCCGTGGCCGCCACCGAGCGGGCCTACGCCGGGTTCCGGCGGGCCGGGGACGCCACCGGGGCGGCCGGGGCGGCGGTCTTCCTCTGCATCACCTGGGCCTCCAACTTCGACAACCACGCCGTCGCCCGGGGCTGGCTGGCCAGAGCCGAGCGGGTGGCCGGCGAGGCCGCCGACCCGGACCCGCTCCAGGGCTGGCTGCTGCTGCGGGGGTTCCTGGAGCCGGACCCGGACCGGGCCCACGCCCTGGTGCGGCGGGTGCTGGAGCTGGCCAGGGCCAGCGGCGACGTCGACCTGGAGCTCTGTGCCCTCGGCGACCTCGGGGTCTCGCTGGCCGCGGCCGAGCCGTCGGTGGCGGCCGGGCTGCTGGAGCGGTCGCTCGAGGACCACGGCGAGCCCCAGGTCCACGGCGAGCAGCGGCTCCGGGCCGCGGCCGCCCTGGAGACCCTGGTCACCGCGAGGGTCGCCCTTGCCGCCCTGGCCTCGGGCCGGCTGGCCACCGCGCGGGCGCGGCCCGACGAGGCCCGGCGGGCCCTGGAGCGGGCCCTCGAGCTGTTCGGCCGCCTCGACCTGCCGTACGAGCTGGCCCAGGTCCGCCTGGAGCTGGGCCGGGTCCTGGCCGCCGCCGACCCCGAGATGGCCGTGGCCGAGGCCAGCGCCGCCCGCGACGCCCTGGAACGGCTGGGCGCGGCGGGGGAGGCCGACGCGGCCGACGCCCTGCGCCGCTCCCTGGGCGCCCGCGGCCGGACCGGCCCCAAGCGGGTCGGCGTCCTGACCCGGGCGCAAGCAGGAGGTGCTACGGCTGGTCGGCCTCGGCCTCTCCAACCCCGAGATCGCCCGGCGGCTGTTCATCAGCCGCAAGACGGCCGCCCACCACGTCAGCAACGTCCTGGCCAAGCTGGGCGTCCGCAACCGCGCGGGGGCGATCGCCGACGCCACCCGCCAGGCGGCCGACCGGGACGAGGGCCTCGGCGTACACGGCGGCGTAGGCCCGGGCGGCGCCGGCCGGGCCGAACCGGGCCGCGGCCTGCTCCCGGGCGGCCCGGGTCATCGCGGCGGTGGCGTCCCGGTCGGCCAGGACCGACTCGACCGCCCTGGCCAGGGCGGCGGGCTCGCCCGGGGGGAACGTCCGGCCGGTGCGGCCGTCGGTGACCACGTCGAGCAGGCCGCCCGAGGCGGCGGCGACCACCGGGGCGCCCGAGAGCTGGCCCTCGACCGCGACCAGGCCAAGGCCCTCGTCCCGGCCGGGGACGAGCAGGGCGGCAGCCCGGCGGTAGCGGCCGGCCAGGTCGGCCTGGGAGAGGTGGCCGTCCCAGCGGACCCGGCCGGCCACCCCCAGCTCCCCGGCCAGCCGGCGCAGGGCCGCCTCCTCGGGGCCGACGCCCACGACCCGCAGGGACAGCCCCGCCGCCGGGCCGTCCAGCAGGGCCAGAGCGCGGAGGGCGACCTCGGCGCCCTTCTGCCGGTCGAGGCGGCCGACGAACAGCAGCTCGTCGCGGGGCGCGTCCCCGGGGCCGGGGGCGAAGGCACGGTCGTCCACCGGCATGGGGGCGACGGTGACCGGGGAGGCCAGGCCGGGGGCGAAGCTGGCCGCCTGGTCGGCCAGCCAGCCCGACACGGCCGTGACCCGGGCCGAGGCCCGCAGCACCCGGGCGCAGGCCGCCCTGGCCGCCGGACGGGACCGGGCCAGGCGCACGTCGGTGCCGTGCAAGGTGGTGACCAGGGGCAACCCGGTCCGGGCGGCCAGGGCCTGGACTCCGCCCGGGAACCACCAGTGGGCATGGACCAGGTCGGCCCCTCGGCCGGCCCGGCGGGCGGCCAGGGCGCCGGCGCCGAGCAGCCCGGCCAGGGCCAGGGCGCCGCCCGGGGAGGCCGCCCGCCGGTGCATCTCGCCCGTGTAGGCCAGCCGCTGGGCCTGGACCGGGGCGTAGCGGTAGCGGCGCACCGCGATCCCCTCCAGCCGCTCGGCCGCGGCCAGCCCCTCCCCTGCCGGGGCGACCACGGCCACCGTCACCCCCTGGTCCCGCAAGGCCACGGCCAGCCGCAGCAGGAACCCCCCGGTCACGTCGTCCGCGTGCCGCGGGAACGCGTGGGCGACGAACAGCACCCGCATGGGGTGGTCAGGTGCCCGCACGGTCGGCCGGGGGTTCGCGGGGCCCAGGCGTAGCCCCCCGATCAGCGAGTTCGACCAGGGCGTCGGCCAGGGTGGGCCAGAACCCGGGCGGGAGCTCGTGGCCGAGGCCGGGGACGCGCAGCAGCCGGGCCCCGGGGATGGCGGCGGCGGTCGCCTCGCCCCCGCTGACCCCGATGATCTGGTCGTCGGTGCCGTGCACGACCAGGGTCGGCATCCGGATCGCCCCGAGCGCCTGGGTGCGGTCGCCGGCGGCCAGGATGGCCGCGAACTGCCGGCCGGTCCCCCGCGGGTGGTAGGCGCGGTCGTAGCCGCGGGCCGCCCCCTGGCGCACCGCCTCGGCGTCGAACGGATAGGCCGTGCCCGAGCTGATGGCCCTGGTGTTGACCACCGCCTGCTCGATGAACCGCTCCCGGTCGGGCGGCATCGGCGCGACCAGGACGCTGGCCGCCTCCCCGGTCGGCTGGCCGACCGCCCGGTTCCCGGTGGTCGACATGATCGAGGCCAGCGACCGCACCCGGCCGGGATACCTGGTCGCCAGCAGCTGGGCGATCATCCCGCCGAGCGAGATCCCGGCCACGTGCGCCGACCCGACCCCGCCGGCGTCCAGCACGGCCACGGCGTCGTCGGCCATGTCCTCGAGGGTGTAGGCCAGCGAGGCGTGGTCGCCGCCGTAGATCGCGGCCAGGTTGACCGGCCGGGCGTGGTCGAACCAGGTCGACAGCCCGACGTCGCGGTTGTCGTAGCGGATGACCAGGAACCCGCGCGAGGCCAGCTCCCGGCAGAGCCCGTCCTCAACCGTGATGAGCTGGGCCCCCAGCCCCTGGACGAGCAGCAGCGGCCGGCCCGCCGGGTCGCCGATCGTCTCGTACTCGAGCTCGACCCCGTTTCCGTGTGCCCTCGGCATGGCAGGCATCGTAACGTCCGCTGAGGATCGCAGCCGAGGAGGAGGCCGCATGCGGGTCTGCCTGATGATCGAGGGCCAAGAGGACGTCACCTGGGAGCAGTGGCTCGCCCTGGCCGGGGCCTGCGAGGAGCACGGGCTGGAGGCCCTGTTCCGCTCCGACCACTACGAGTCGGTGATGGGGATGCGCGAGCGTGGCTCGCTCGACGCCTGGACCACCCTGGCCGCCCTGGCCGCCCGGACCAGCCGCATCCGCCTCGGCACCCTGGTCTCTCCGGCGACCTTCCGGCACCCGTCGGTGCTGGCCAAGAGCGTGGCCACGGTCGACCATGTCTCCGGCGGCCGGGTCGAGCTGGGGCTGGGGGCCGGCTGGCACGAGGGCGAGCACCGCGCCTACGGCTTCGAGTTCCCGTCGACCCGGGTGCGGATGGAGCGCCTGGCCGAGCAGCTGGAGCTGGTGACCCGCTCCTGGACCGAGGACGCCGTCTCCTTCCAGGGCCGCCACTACCGGGTCCAGGACCTGCGCGCCCTGCCCAAGCCGGTGCAGCGCCCGCGCCCCACCCTGCTGGTCGGCGGCGGGGCCGGGCCCAAGAGCCTGGCCCTGGCGGCCCGCCTCGGCGACGAGTACAACACGGTCAGTGTGCCCCTTGCCGAGCTGCCCGACCGGCGCACGCGGCTCCGGGACGCCTGGCGCGAGGCCGGCCGCGACCCGGAGACGGCCCGGCTGTCGGTGATGACCACTTGCGTGGTCGGCCGCGACCGGGCCGAGGTCACCGAGCGCGTCCGGCGGGTGCTGGCCGTCACCGGCAGCGACGCCAGCGCGACCAGGGTGGTCGACGAGCGGCCGAACTGGCTGCTCGGCACCGTCGACCAGGTCGCCGAGCGCCTGCGGTCCCTGGAGGCGGCCGGGGTGAGCCGGGTCATGTGCCAGCACCTGGACCACGCCGACACCGAGATGGTCGCGGTGCTCGGCGAGGTCGCTGCTACTATGGGGGTCACGCCGTAACCCCTTCTTTCCCGGAGGTCGACCGAGGCTGCGCACCTTCCGTTCCCTCGACGTGCGCAACTTCCGGTTGTTCCTGTTCGGCCACCTGGTCTCCTCCACCGGCACCTGGATGCAGCAGGTCGGCCAGGACTGGCTGGTCCTCCGCCTGACCAACGCGCCCCTGCCGCTCGGCATCACCCTGGCCCTCCAGTTCACCCCCATGCTCGCCTTCGGGGCCTGGGCCGGGCTGGCCGCCGACCGGCTCGACAAGCGCCGCCTGCTGCTGGTCACCCAGACGGCCATGGCCGCGCTGGCGCTGGTCCTCGGGGTCCTGACCGCCACCGGGGCGGTGCGGCTGTGGATGGTCTACGCCCTCGCCCTGCTGCTGGGCTGCGCCACCGCCTTCGACATGCCGGCCCGCCAGTCGTTCGTCAGCGAGATGGTCGGCCCCGACCGGGTGGCCAACGCCGTCGGCCTCAACAGCGCCAGCTTCAACACCGCCCGGGTGCTCGGCCCGGCGGCCGCCGGGGGGCTGATCGCGGTGGTCGGGATCGCCCCGGCGTTCTTCCTCAACGCCGCCTCGTTCCTGGCCATGATCGGCGCCCTGCTGGCCATGGACCCGGACCGGCTGTACCGGCGGGCCGCGGTGGAGCGGGGCCGGGGCCAGATCCGGGCCGGGTTCCGCTATGTCTGGGCCACCCCGACCCTGCGCTCGACCATCCTGCTGGTGCTGGTGGTCAGCATGCTCGGCCTCAACTACCGGGTCGCCCTGCCGCTGCTGGCCCGCTTCGCCTTCGACGGCGGCCCCGGCGCCTACGGGGCCCTGGCCGCCATCATGGCCGCCGGTGCGGTCGTCGGCGCCCTGGCCGTGGCCCGCCGCTCCCGCCCGACCCGCCTCCTGCTCCTCGGCTCGGCCGCCGCCTTCGGCGTGCTGTCGTTCGCCGCCGCGGCCGCCCCGACCATGCTGGTCGAGGCGGCCGTGCTGTTCCCCGCCGGCATGGCCAGCCTGGCCTTCCTGGCCACCGCCAACTCGACCGTGCAGCTCGCCTCCAGCCCGCAGATGCGCGGCCGGGTCATGAGCCTCTACGGCCTGGTCCTGCTCGGTTCCACGCCCCCCAGCGGGCTCCTCAGCGGCTGGCTGGCCGGCCAGTTCGGCCCCCGCTCGATCATGGTCCTCTCCGGCGTCTCCTGCGTGACCGCCGCCGTCGTGGCGGCCGTCGGTGGCCGCCGCGGCGCCGGCGCTCCGACCGCCATCAGCGGCGACACCGAGCAGGCCGCCTAGCGTCGGGGAACATCGGCCGGCGTTCGCGCGGCCAGCGCCGCGGTCAGACGCCAGGGGTGGTGAGCACGTCAGGCGGCGCCTCGTGCTCGTCGTTGGAGTCGTCGCAACCCTTGTTGAACACCAGCCGGCCCGTCTCGATGAGGTCCTTGTTCTCCGACGGGAACTTCGAAGCCACCGTGGCGCGGTAGATCCGGCTGCAATTGGCCTCGTTCCTCGGCAGGTCCTTGGACCTCAGGAACACGCCTGCCAGCTTGCCTCGGGACCAGACCAGCTCCAGCGCCCTCAGCTGCCGCTTGTATTCGTCGTCCTCCGCCCGCGCGGGCCGGCGGAGCCCGAACACGAAGATCACCGCCGCGATCAGCACGACCACGACGACGGCCGCCACGATCCAGCCCGGTGGCTCTGTCAGCAGCGGCCTACGCATGGGCACAAGCGTACGGGGCGGGTCGAACCCGTCAAGACAGAACATACGATCGATTACCGACACGTGGTGCTGGCTCAACCGAGGTCGAGCTCGAAACCCGGTTCCGGCTCGGACCGTCCGACCTCGCGGGAACGCTCCCGCCGGCGCTCCCGTTCCCGCCATGCCGCAGCGCGTTCACGCAGCGCCGGGCTGGTCGCGATCGTCTCCCACTGCGGGGCGAGCTCGGGGCTGTGACTTCGACGGCGGTGGCGCTCCAGCGGCGGCACCCCACTCCACCGGGCACCCTTCTTGGACTGCTCGTTGGGCCCGTCGAACCACTCGCGATCAGTCATCGGACCGCCCGGTGGGGGCAGCGTCGAGGAACGCCACGCGGGCGGCCAGAAGCTCAGGGAGCACCTGCAGGGCGTGACGAAGCACCGCCTCGGGCGGCATCGAGTAGCCCCGCGCCAGCTCCCCGCAGACGGCCCCGAGCGAACGTCCGTCGGATGCCGCCCAGATCGTGTAGGTCAGCCCATCGCAGGTCAGCAGCGGCGTCAGGTGATGATCGCCGATGACGAACGTGTCCGGCTCGCCGTCCTTGTCGTTGCCGAGCCCCACGCCGAGCGTCTGCAGCCGCAACCGCTGCAGCGCGGCGACGCTGTCCGGCTCCTCCAGGTTGAAACGGACCACGAGCCCGTCGCGCTGGAGGGACGCGACCAGCGCGGCCGGGTCCGCGACCCCAGACTCGGCGGCGACGCCGACCAGCTCGGTCCACCGTATCGGCGTCAGTGCGGCAAGGAACACGTCGAGGGTGTCGAGGTCGATGACGGTGAACTGGTCCCCCCTGCGGATCAGGGCCCCGGCCCGACCCTCGGCGTTGGCGGGATCGAGCCAACGGCCGAGGGGCACGCCGACGGCCAGGTACCATCCCGCCTCCTCGACGCCCTCTCCGACGACCGGCCTGTCCTCCATGGCTCAGTCCTTCGGCGACGACGTGGCCACGGGCGGTCGGTCCAGGGACTGCGGCGCCCGCGACGCCGCGGCGGTCACCACCGACCTCCAGGGGAGGGAGTCGTGCCACCTGGTCAGCCGGATCCAGGTCCACGGCCTGCCCGTCCGGAACAGCAGGGCCCATCCCTCCCTGCCGTTCGAGATGACCTCGAGCGGCAGCCTCGGCTCCCGCTGCTTCGAGTACGTCCTGCTCCTGGTGGTCCGCCGGAACAGCGAGGCGCGGGCGTCCCGTTGCGTGGACACCTTCTCGACCTCGTGCTCGCCGGCCAGCGCGCTGATCGCCTGCAGGGTCTTGATGTCCTGGATGCCACGGAGAAAGACCTTGGTACCGAACAACGACAGGAACCCTTCAGCCTGCTCACCCCAACGATGCCGCGCCTGTGAGAGGTCCTGGAGGCAGGCGAGCACGATCAGCCCCTGACCGGCGCCCTCGCTGACGATGCCGGGCAGCTCCGGCAGGGGAGCGATGTTGGCCACCTCGTCGAGCAGATACAGCACGGGCCGGAGACCTCGCCCTCCCCCGCGCGCATGCTCGGCGGCGCGGGCGTAGGCGGCGCTGCGGATCTCCTCCAGAAGGGCGACCACCAAGGGGGCGGTGACGTCCTGGTAGCGACCGGGAGCGGCGATGTAGACGGTGTCGCGGCTGCGGACGAAGGCCGCGGGGTCGAAGTTGGGCTCGTCCGTGGCCGCCAGGGCCGCCTCCGACCGGTAGACCGCGAGCGCTCCGGCGGCCGTCGACCAGATGCCCGAGCGCTCGTTGGGGGCGCTCCGCGCCACGCCGGCCAGGGTTGCCGCCGCCAACTCGGCCCCCGATCGGTCCAGGATGTCCTGCGGGTCGCCGTCGTTCTGGGTCAGGATCCAGCTCATCACCTGCCGCATGCCGGATCCCTGGAGCGAGGCGGCGTGCAGGAGGGGCCCGAGCAGCGCCTCGGCCCGCTCCGCCCAGTGTCCGGCATCCCGGACGCCCTCGGACGGCCGCGAGGTCGCCACGATGCTGTGGGCGATCGTCACCGCCCCGTCCCAGGTGGAGCAGCCATGGACCGGCGCCCATCGCAGGGGCTGCACCGCCGGTGCCGGCGATGCCGGCAGGGTCACCGTGCCGGAGGGGTCGAACAGCCAGCACGTCCCCACCTGCCCACGGGTCGGTGCCGTCGGTTGCAGGACGTCCTCCTTGGTCGAGGTGGCGACCACGGGGCCACTGGCGGCGAGGATCGTGGGGACGACGATCGCGCTGGTCTTCCCCTGGCGCGGCGGCCCCAGGACCAGGACCGCGTGCTCGGGCTCGGCGTGGACCCACCGGCCGGACCTGGTGCCGAGATAGATGAAGCCCCGCGTGCGGCCCCTGCCGCCCACTCGCTCCCGAAGGCGCTGCTGGTCCATCCGGCGTCGCATGAGCGCGCCGATGTCCTCGGATGCCACCCGCCGGATCAGGCTGACCTGGCTGCCCCGCGCGTCCTGGAGGGCGGCCCACCAGGTGGTGACCACCTCACGGAGCCCGACGAACCACAGCAGCGCGCCCAGCACCAGCCCCACCGCCAGGGCCACGAGGACCTCGAGCGGGTGGTTGACGAGCATGACCGCGATCAGGACGAGGGCCGCCCCGATCGCGAAGTGGACCGCCGCCAGGCTTGGCGACCACGACCGAAGGATCTGGCCGAACGGCTGCACCCAGCCGGCGATGAGGGCCAGGGCGATGGCCGCCTCCAGGATGGCGATGAGCAGGGAGACGGCCATGGCGATCAGAGCCCGAGCTCGAGCTCGGGTGGTTGCCGCTCGCGTTCGATCCGGGTCACCAGGTCGTCCCGCCGCTGCTTCCGGACCGCGACCCTGGACTTCGCCTTCTCGTGGGCGAGCTCCAGCTGCTCCCGGTCCGCTGCCGGTCCGGGGCCGGTCCGCTCGCGGAGCTCCTCGAGGGCGGCGGCCCGCTGGCGCAGCGCGGCCTCATCGCTCGCGAGCTGCCGTTCGACGGTCGCGAGCTCCTTCGTCAAGCGCTCGACATCCCCCACGGAAGCTTCTCCGCGCTGTGCGGCTGATCGGTCACCCGTTGCCGTACGGACAAGCAGAACGAATCGGCGCACAGCAGCGTAGAGCAAACCGGGACGATCCGGAACCCACCGGCCCGCGATGTCAACCTCTCGCCTGGCGGATGGCGCTGGCCCGTTCCCGATGCCCTCTGGCGCCGTCCTCGTCGCCGAGGCGCCGGAGGACCTCGGCGAGGGTGTCGTGGGTGGTGGCAACATTGGGATGCTCGGGCCCCAGGGTCGCCTCCTCGATGGCCAGCGCGCGCTCGATGCGCTCGCGGGCACCCGCCGGATCCCCCAGGTCCAGAAACAGGTCGCCGAGGTTGTGAAGGGTGACGCCGACCTCGCGATGCTCGGGGCCCCAGGCACGCTCCTTGATCGCCAGCGACCGCTCGAAGTGTCGGCGCGCGCCCGAGAGCTCTCCCCCCTCGTGGAGCACCAGGCCGAGGCTGTTGAGGGTGATGGCGACGCTGCGGTGCTCGGGGCCGAACGCGCGCTGCTTGGACTCCAGGGCCCGCTCGAAGAGCCGGCGGGCGCCGTCCCGGTCCCCGGCGTCGAGGAGCGCCTGGCCGAGATTCTCGAGGACGGTCCCGATCCGCTCGGAATGGGCGGCCTCGAAGATAGGCAGGGCCCGTTCCAGGACGGTCCTCGCCGCGGCAGGGTCGCCCATCTCGACCAGCAGGCCGCCCAGGTCGTTCAGCCGGTACCCGGTGCGCCGGTCGTCGGGGCCGAAGGCCCGCTCGGTGAGCTTCAGGGAGCGCTCGAGCAGCTTCAGGGCCTCGTGGTAGTGGCCTCGGCCCTGCAGGTAGGCAGCCGCGCGGCTGAGGACGTAGGCGACCCCGCGAAGCTCTGTCCCGAGGTCCACGGCGTGCTCGGTGGCCGCGAGGACGTGCGGCAGCAGCCGCTCGCAATGCGGCCACGTCGAGTGGTCGTCGAGTCCCTGCTCCGGGAACTCCTCGTTGAGGAGCCGGATGACGGCCGCGACACGGCTGGTCGCGCCGGCCGGTGCCAGGTCGTCGCGCACGGCCTCCTGGAGCAGCCCATGCATGGTCAGGACCCCCTCTGCGGCGGCGATCAGGCCGAAGCGCCGCAGCTCCGCGACCGCCGTATCGACGGCGAACGGGTCGCCGGCGGCCAGGCCAAGGGCGTCCGCGAGGACCGGACGCAGCAGTAGCTCACGGGGGATGCGCTCGGGCGCCAGGAACGCGCACACCTCCAGGAGGGCGTTGGCGCCTGGTACGGACCGGACGCGCTCGGCCGAGACCTTCCAGGTGGTCGTGACCGTGTCGTCCCGGTCGCGATCCCTCGGGTGGCCCCTGGCCAGCGCCTGCCCCAGGGACTGCTGCAGCCGGTCCAGATACTCGGCCGGGGAGACGCCGGTCTCGTCGATGTACGCCCTGGCCTGCTCCACAGCCAGGGGCAGGCCGCCCAGCCGGTCGGCGATCGCCGCGGTGGCCTGCCCGTCGCCGGCCCCGGAGCGTTGACCGAGGAGGTCGAGCGCCTCGGTGGGCTCGAACAGCGGGACCGCCTTGAGGCCGGCATACCGGGCCCAGGTCGCATCCCTGGTCGTGACCAGCAGCTGGCCGGGGCACACCCTGGGAGTCAGGTCCACCAGGCGGTGCAACGGCGGTTCCAGCATGGTGGTGCCCTCCGGCTCGCCGGCGTCGTCGAGGACGAGCAGCCACCGTCGGTTGCGCTCCAGCCAGTGGCGTACGGCAGGGACCAACCTCCTCTGATCGGTCTCGCCGGCCTCAGGGAGGTCGAGCGCGACCGCAAGCGCCCTGTAGTCGCCGACGAGCGTGGCCGGGCGATCGGCCCGCACCCACCAGACGACGTCGAACTCCGACCGGTACCGGAACGCGAACTCGATGGCCACGGCGGTCTTCCCCATGCCACCGTCGCCCCACAGGGCCGTGATGGAGACGTCCGGCCCTTCGCCCAGTTTCCCTGCCAGCTCGGCGAGCAGCCGCTCGCGTCCCACGAACCCTCCGTTCCGACGGAACGGAAGGTTCCACACCCGCGGCAGCCCGGCCGGGAACGGCGGCCGCCTCGCATCGGCGACCGCCGGCCCTGGACGGCCGCCCGGGAACTCGGGACTGGTGGGCAGCGGCCGCCTGCCGTGCACGACGGCGGCGAGCTCCCGCCGCAGCCGGTCGCTGGCCGCCGCCTCGTCCAGGCCCACCAGGTCGATGTGGACCAGCGCCCTCAGGAGGTCTCCCGGCTCGCACGGTTCCACCCGCACGAGGACGAGTCCCCGCTGTGCTCCGTTCGGGTCCTCGGCGATCCGCTGAGCCCACTCTTTCTGCAGATACGGCGCCTGAAGGGCCTTCGGCGACAGGATCCCCAGCGTCCGGCGAGACCGGCCAACGGCCGCCTGCATCTCCAGCATGAAGTCGTTGCCGGGCACGAAGTCGAATGCCTGGGAGACGCAGGAGAAGCCGGCGTCCTCGAGCTCGGCCACGAGCCACTCCGCCCATCGAGCATCGGCACCGGTGTAGCTGACGAAGAAGTCCCGGTCGATGTCCCCCGTCGCCGTCATGCCCGATCCCATCTCATGCGAGTTGACCGGGTTGTCCTACCACGGCGCTCCGGCACTGACCAGCCTCGAACGTCCTACCTCGAGCAGGAGGCCCGCAGGTCCGACAGGGCGACCACCAGCTCGGAACGGGCCGCTTCCAGCTCGGCCAGGGGTTCGGACATGGCCAGCTCGACCTCGCGGGCGACCAGGGTGTCGAGGTCGCCGGTGAGGCGGTCGGCCCAGCGGCGGCCGGCGCGGCGGGCGCTGGCCGACAGCAGGCGCGACAGCAGCCAGCCGGTCAGCAGGCCGCCGATGACCAGGAGCAGGGGGACGGGGACATCGCGGACGGTGGGGAGGTCGGGGAGGTCGGCGCTGGCCCGGCCGGCCAGGTACAGGGTCAGGTACCAGAGCAGGCCGGCGGCGAAGGCGACCGTGACCAGGGTCTGGAGCACGCCGATGAGCGGCCAGAGCACCGAGCGGGGCGGCTGGGCATGGTCGGTGGTGCCGCTGGTGACGGCGGCGTCGATGGCGTCGGTGAGGCGCTCCTCCAGGCGGTCGGGGCGGGCCAGGCCCATCACCACGGCCCGGAGGGCCGGGGGGGCGGCCGTGGCCGCGCGGCGGAGGAGGTCGTGGACCGGGTTGACGGTGCGGCTGAGGGTCGAGCGGCCCCGCCAGGCGCGGGCGTAGGCCACCGGGTCGATCGAGCGGCCCGAGGCCGGGCCCCGCTCGCCGCCCCCGCGGGCCCGGGCCACGGCGGCCAGGAGCCGGCCGAAGGGGCCGGCGCCGGCGGCCCGGGCCTCGGCGAGGGTGCGGCGCCGGCAGGCCCGGCGCACCCCCTCGACGTCGACGGCCGAGCGGGCCGCGGACACCGCCCGCCGGCGGGCGTCGCGGCGGGCGTCGTCGCCGACCAGGGGCCGGCCGGCGTCGGCGCCCTCCAGGCCGGCCAGGCGGGCCAGCTCGGCCCCGCGCTGGCGGCAGTCGGCGGCCACGCGCTCGGTCACCACCGCCTTGGCCTGGAGGCGCTCGGTCAGCCAGGCCCGCAGCGCCTCCAGCTCGCCCCTGTCGTGGCCGTCGGGCGGGTCGGCCGAGACCACGAACACCGGCCGGCCACCGATGCCGTCGGCCTCCAGGGTCCGGCGCAGGTCGGCGACGAGGGCGGCCACCTGCCGGTCGTCGCCGATGACGTCGCGGCGGTTGACCACGAACACGGCCCGGTCGGCCTGGTGGGCCAGGGGCTTCAGGTAGTCCTGGTGCAGGACCCGGTCGTTGTACTTCTCCGGGTCCAGGACCCAGCAGACGGCGTCGACCCGCGGCAGGACCTGGTCCACGGTGGCCCGGTGGGCGGCCTCGACCGAGTCGTAGTCGGGCAGGTCGAGCAGGCAGAGGTCGCCGAAGCGGGGGTCGCTGTGGCTGACCACCCTGTCGACCCCGACCCAGCGCAGCAGCGGGCCGAGCTCGGCGGCGGCGTCGGCCGGCACCCAGGCGACCGGCTCGGCGGTCACCGGCCGGGTCGGGCCGGGACGGCTCACCTCCCGGCCGGCCAGGGCGTTGAGCAGGCTCGACTTGCCGGCGCCGGTGCCGCCGGCCAGGGCCATCACGAACGCCGTCCCCGGAAACCCGAGCCGGGTCCTGGCCGCGGCCAGGGTCTCGCGGGCGGCGGTGGCGTCCAGCCCGAGCCGCTCGGCCGCCTCGGCGACCCGCTCCAGCCCGTCGAGGCAGCTCCCCAACTCGCGAGGCGGCCGGCTCACCGGCCGGTCCCGGCCAGGCTGGTGATCAGGCGCTCGGCCTCGGCCAGCACCCGGTGGCCGGCCTCGCGCAGGGCCTCGGGGCCGTCGCCGGCCGGGGTCAGCAGGTCCAGGAAGCGGCGGGCGTCGGTCTCCAGGGCCGAGCGCAGGGTGCGGCGCAGGTCGCGCTCGGCGGCGCGGATGATGTCGGCCACCGCGGCCTCGCCGATGAGGGCCTCCAGCAGCTTCTGGTTGAGCACCGCCGTGCCGCCGGCGATGACCACCTCCCCGCCGGTGAGCCCGGCCGAGTGGGCGAACACGGCCAGCATGGCCACCACCCCGATGGCGTTGACCCCGAGGGAGGTGGCGAAGGCGAACGCCCGCCGGCTGTGCCCGCGCTCCTCGACCATCCTGGTCAGGCGGCCCAGCCACTGGGTGAGCATGGCCCTGGCCTCGGTCTCCAGCGCCGGGCCGTGGCCCCAGAGGCCGGGGTGAGCGTCCAGCAGCAGGGCCCCGGCCGGGTCGGCCGCCCACTGGGTGGCGGCGTTGCCGGCGGCCACGTCGGCATGGCGGACAAGGGCCCCGACCAGCTCCTCGAATGCCTGCTCCTTGGTCCGCTGCAGCTCCGGGCCCCCCTTGGCCGGCGAGAACTGGCGGGACAGCCAGGAGCGGACCCGCCCGATCCCGGTCGACAGCCAGCGGCTGACGTCGCCGACCCCGACGAACTCCTGCCAGGAGCGCATCACCTCGCCGCGCAGGAAGTCGCCGCCGGCCAGCCGGTCCTGGAGCCGCTCCTGCTCGGCGTCGTAGGCCCGCTCGACGTGGGCCCGCAGGGCGGCGGCCCGGCGCCGGTCCGCCTCGGAGTCGGCGGCGACCTCGCCGGTGGCCGCGGGCAGCCCGGCCAGGGCGCCGCGCAGCGCCTGGGCCTTGACCGCGGTGAGGGCGGCGGTGTCGGCCGACAGCTCGGCCAGGGCGCCGCGCACCGGTTCGATGGCGGCCGCCGCCAGGCCGTCAGTGACCGGGTCGCGGGCTCCCTCGGCCACCCCGAGCAGAGGCAGGTCGCGGCCACCGGGCCCGGCCGTGCCCAGGCCGGCCTCCTCGAAGCGGCGCCGGGCGTCGTCCAGCACCGCCCGCCGGTCGGCCTCCCGGCGGGGGAGCCGGTTCACCACCACCAGCAGCGGCACCCCCCTGGCCTTGGCCTGGCGCAGGAACTCCCAGGGCACGGCGTCGGCGTAGCGCTGGGCGGTGGTCACGAACAGGCACAGGTCGGCCGCCTGCAGAAGCTCCTCGGCGGTGCGGCGGTTCTCGGCCTCCACCGAGTCGACGTCGGGCGCGTCGACCAGCGCGATCTCAGCGAAGGCGCCCTCGTGGACGACCAGCTGGAGGCGGTCGGCGTCGGCCAGGGCGGCCAGCACCTTGCCGGACATGAAGGCGTCGGCCTGGCCGGGGGCCAGCAGCACCACCGGCCGCATGGTGGTCGGCCGGACCACCCCGCTGGGGCTCACCCGGGCGCCGGCCAGCCCGTTGAGCAGCGACGACTTCCCGGCCCCGGTGGAGCCGAGCAGGATGCAGACCAGCGGCGCCTCCAGGTCGCGGACCCGGGGCAGCAGGTAGTCGTCCAGGTGCCACGCCAGCCGCCGGCGCCGGGCCGCCCCCAGGTCGCCGGGGACGGGGGCGACGGCCGTGGCCCCGGCCACCTCGGCGGCCAGTCCCGCCAGGGCCGCCTGCAGGGCGGTCGTGTCGACAGCGGTCGGCATGATCATCTCCAACTACCCGAGCGGCCCTGAAACCAACCGGCCACCGGAGAGGTCTAGTTGTGCGTCATCGTCCAGTGACGCGGGAGGAACGACGGCATGGGCATTATCGGTTGGATCGTCCTCGGCCTGATCGCGGGGGCCATCGCCAAGGCGATCATGCCCGGCGACGACCCGGGCGGCATCATCGTCACCATCATCATCGGGATCGTCGGCGCCATCCTCGGCGGTTTCCTGGCCCAGGTGCTGTTCAACAACAACACCGTCGACGACTTCTTCGACATCAGCACCTGGCTGACCGCGATCATCGGCGCCATCATCCTGCTCTTCGTCTACCGGCTGGTGGTCGGGCGCGGCAGGCGCCGGGCCCTCTAGCCGACGATCTGGTCCGGCGGCGCGCCGCCAAACCGCCGCCGGACCAGTTCCACCACCGCCGGAGGAGGTGCGATGGCGCGCTCGGCCCCTGTCGACGGCTTCGCACTGGCCTACGACCGCTCCGGCGCCGGCGACCCGGTGGTGCTGCTCCACGGCTGGCCCGGCGACCGGACCGACTACCAGGACCTGGTGCCGCTGCTGGAGGGCGACGCCGAGGCGGTCGTGCCCGACCTGCGCGGCTTCGGCGGCTCGGACAAGCACCCGGCCCCGCCGGCCGAGGCCTACTCGGCGCCCGCCCAGGCCCGCAGCGTGCTCGGGCTGGTCGACGAGCTCGGCCTGGCCACCCCGGTGCTGGCCGGCTACGACATCGGCAGCCGGATCGCCCAGGCGGCCGCCAGGGCCGCCCCCGGCCGGGTGCGGGCCCTGGTGATCTCGCCGCCGCTTCCCGGCGGCGGCCGCCGCGTGCTCGCGCCCGAGGCCCAGCGCGAGTTCTGGTACCAGCCGTTCCACAACCTCGGGCTGGTCGAGGAGCTGCTGGACGGCCGCCCCGAGACCGTCCGGCCCTACCTACGCCACTTCTGGTCCCACTGGTCGGGGCCGTCCTTCGAGCCCGACGACCGGCGCCTGGACCACCTGACCGAGGCGTACTCCCCGCCCGGGGCCATGACCGCCTCGGTCGCCTGGTACCGGGCAGGGTCGGGGATGGTCGCCATGTCCCTGGCCGAGCAGGCCCCGGCACCCGGCGACCGGATCGCCGTGCCCACCACCATCCTGTGGCCCGAGCACGACCCGCTGTTCCCGACCGCCTGGTCGGACCGGCTGGGTGAGTTCTTCAGCGACGTCGAGGTCCGGCACCTGGCCGGGGTCGGCCACTTCAGCCCGGTCGAGGCCCCGGAGGTGTTCGCCGCCGCCATCCGCGGCGCCCTGGCCGGGCCGCGCTAGCCTGTCCTGTCCCCCGGGTTGTGGCGACGCATCAGCCTCACCACTCGTTCCAGCCGGCTCCCTCCCAGATCGTGACCTCCGGCACGCCCTCGAACATCTCGCCGAAGAACTCCTGGATCTGCGGGTTGGCCGAGAAGGCCTGCACGGCCTCGGCGCTCTTCCACTCGTCGATGCCGAGGAACTCCCGGCCATCCTGCGGGTTGAGGTACACCCGGTGGGTGAGGTCACCCGCCTGAAGGGCCATCTCCTTGGTGGCCGCGGTGACCTCGTCGTGGATCTTCCGGATGACCTCGGGGTCGTCCCGCAACCGTCCCCGGATCGTGACCAGCATCGCCATGGCTGTCTCCTCTCATCTGCGGCTCAGGCCGGCCGGGCCTGGGCCAGGGCCTGTTCCTCACTCAGCCGGAGTCCGTGGGCTTCACGTGCGTGCCGCTGGATCAGCCGAACGAGCTCATCCTTGGAGGCTCGGGCCTCCCATCCGCAGTCGCAGCGGACGTACCACTCAGCGGTCACGTCATCACCTCCAGAGCGGCGATACTACGGCTCGTGGTTGGCCCATGGTTGGAGGGACGTTGGCAGTGACCTTGAGGGGGGCATGACGCTGCGGGTGTTCCTGGCCGGCAGGGTCGCCCTCGAGGCCGATGGTCGGGTCGTCGACGAGGGCTCGCTGCCCGGGCTCCAGGGGCGCGTGGTGCTTGCCCTACTGGCGGCCGAGCGCGAGCAGCCCCTGGCTCGGGAGGAGCTGGCCGAGGAGCTCTGGGCGGGACGTCTCCCGCCGGCCTGGGATCCCGCCCTGCGGGCGGTGATCAGCAAGGTCCGAGGTGCCCTGGCCGGCGTGGGGCTCGACAGGGACGCGCTGAGCGGGGCGTTCGGCGTGTACCGGCTCCGACTGCCCCCCGAGACATGGCTGGACCTGGAGGCCGCGGCCGGCGCGCTTCACCGGGCCGAGACGCTGGCCCGGGCCGGGCAGGTGGACCAGGCGTGCGGCTGGGCCCTGGCGGCTCGGGCCATCGGCGCTCGACCGCTGCTGCCTGGGGCGCAGGGCCCGCGGGTGGCCCGGCGGCGGGCTCGCCTGCGGGACGTCCACCTGCGCTCGCTGGAGCTCCTTGCCCACGTGTGGGTCCGGCGTGGAGAGCCGGGGCTCGCGGTGGCGGATGCGGAAGAGGCGCTCCGGCTGGAGCCGTTCCGGGAGTCGACGTATCGCACCCTGATGCGGGCCCACGCCGCCGCGGGGAATCGGGCCGAGGCCCTACGCGTGTACCAGCGGTGCCGAGACCTGCTCGCCGAGGAGCTCGGGGTCGACCCCTCCCAGGAGACAGAGGGCCTCTACCTGGGGATTCTGCGGTCGGCGTGAGGCGTCCAGGCCGCGGCCCTCAGCGACAGCAGTGAGCCATCCAAGGCGTCGCCACATCTCCGGGACAGGACACGCTAGCTGCTGGCCGACAGCTCCCGCTCGGGGGCCCGCTCTTCGAGATCGCCCACGCCGAGCCGGCTGAGCAGGCGGATCGGGGGGCTGTAGGCCCGGCCCGGGTCGCGGGGCAGGAAGGCCAGCTGGAGGTCGCACCAGGACAGCCGCAGCGACTCGGCGTTGGTCGGGGTGGCCAGCACGAACTGGACCCGGTCGGCCAGGGCGTGCATCAGGGCGGCCACGTGGTCGATGTTGGTCGAGTCCAGGTGGGCGATGTGCTCGTCCATGATCAGGAGGTCGGCGGCCTCGGCCGTCCCCATGGTGGCCAGCAGGAGCAGGATGGCGATGGTGGCCCGCTGGCCGCCGGAGTGGGCGGCGTCCCGGTAGGAGCGGCGGCGCTCCCCGGCGCGGTGGGCGACGAGCACGTCCACCCCGTACTCCTCGGGCCGGTCGCCGGCCAGCAGCCGCAGCTCGCCCTCGGCCCCGGCCGTCTGGCAGACGCGGGCGAACTCGCCGCTGAGGCGCTGGACGACCTCCCGGACGCCCTCCTCGAAGCGGCGGCGGGCCGCCTCGACCCGCTCCAGCTGCTCGTCGAGCTCGCCCTTACGCCGGTCGGCCAGCCGGTTGGCCGCCTCCACGGCCTCGGCCTGGCGCTCGTGGCCGCCGAGGAGCTCGGGATCGCGGACCTCGGCCGGGAAGCGCTCCTCGTCGGTCACCCGGCCACCCAGCCAGTCGATGTCGCGCAGCACCGACTCGGTGCCGGGCAGGTCGCCGGCGTCCAGCAGGGCCCGCTGCTCGGCGGCGAGCGGCCGGCCGGCCAGCTCGGTCTCCAGCCCGGCCAGGCGGCCGTCGAGCTCGGCAAGCTCGGGCAGCCGGGCGGCCAGGCGGATCTCGAGCTCGTTCTGGCGCTGGCGGGCCAGCGCCAGCTCGGCGTTGGCGGCGCCGAGCTCGCCGTCGCGCTCGCGCAGCTCGGCGGCCAGGGTGCGCTCGCGCTCGACCAGGGCCGGCCGGTCGGTCCCGGCCCGCTCCCGGGCCGAGGTGGCCTCCTCCACCCGGGCCTCGAGGTCAGCGAGGCGCTGGACGGCGTCGAGCACGCCCATGGCCCGGTGCCAGGCGCCCCGCAGCTCGCCGGCGGCCGCCTCCAGGCCCTCCAGCTCCTCGCCGAGGTGGGCGGCCTCGGTCTTGAGGGCGAACAGGTGCAGCTCGCGAGCCCGGCGGCCCAGCACCGGCTGGACGGGCGCCTCCAGCCGCGACAGGGCGTCGCCGTAGCGCATCCCGTCGGGGGCGACCGCGGCCAGGCCCCGCCCGGCCAGGCCGTGGGCCTGGGCGGCGTCGTGGGCGGCCTGGGCGTCGGCCCGCTCCAGCAGCAGGCCGGCCTCGACCGGACCGAGCACGGCGGTCAGGGCGGCCCGCGGGTCGCCGGCCCCGCCCCGGGCAATCCCGCCGCGGTAGCCGTGCTCGACGGCCAGGGCGGTCGCCTGCCGGTAGCTGTGGGAGGGGACCAGCAGGGCCCACAGGGCGTCGCCGAGGGCGGCCTCGGCCCGGACCCGGGCCGCGTCGCCGGCCCCCTCGTCGGCAAGGTCCAGGACCTCGGCCACCACCGAGGCCTCGATCCCGGCCGCGGCCAGCTGCTCCCGGAAGGCGGCCACCTCGGGCGGTACGGGCACCTGGCCGGCGACCAGCACGGCCATGCGGGCCTGGACGCCGGCCAGGGCTGCCCGCAGCTCCTCGCGCCGGGACAGGACGGTGGCCAGGCTGGACTCGGCCGCGTGGACCTCGGCGGTGGCCCGCTCGGCCGTGCGCTCCCCGGCCAGCCCGGCCAGGCGGGCGGCGGTCGTCTGAGCCTCCTCGGCCCTCGCCTCGGCGGCGGCCAGGCGCAGGTCGAGGGAGGCCCGCTCGTCGCGGGTCGCGGCCAGCCGGTCGGCCAGCTCGCGGGCCTGGTCGGTGAGGGCAGCGGCCCTGACCTCGACCGCGGGCAGGCCGCTGGCCAGCTCGTCCAGGTCGCGCCGGTCGGCGGCGACCCGCTCGGCGGCCGCGTCCCGGTCGGCCCGGGCCGCCTCGACCCGGACGGCGACGTCGCGGTGCTCGGCCGCGGGGCGGGCCAGGTCGGTGAGGACGCCCAGGCGCTCGGTGAGCCCGGCCCACTCCTGGTGGCGGGCGGCCAGGCCGCTCAGGGAACCGAGGCGGTCCTGCGCGGCCCGGGCCGCCTCGACCGCTTCCAGGTAGGCGGAGCGGGCCTCGCCGGCCCGTTCTCGCTGGGCCTCGACCTCCTCCAGGAGGACCCGCTCGCCGGTCAGCTCCAGCAGCTTGGCCAGCAGCCCGGGCGGCGGCTCGTCCATGGTCTGGTCGATCGCCCCCTGGGGCAGGGCCAGCACCTCCCGCAGGGCCCGGGTGATGCCGGTGCGGTCGAGCAGGTCGTCATAGGCCCGGGGGCCGAGCCAGCCCTCCTCGGGGGGGTAGACCTGAAGGAACGCCTCCAGGTCCTCGGCCAGGGGCTGCTCGAAGCCCCAGCGGTGCAGGCCAGCCAGCACCAGATAGCGGCGGCTGTCGGCGGTGACCAGGCAGACCACCGACACCCGGTCGGCGTCGCGGAGCCGCTCGTCGGCGGCGGCGAACAGCCGCTCGCCCCGTCCGGGCAGGACCGGGTTGCTGAAGGTGGCCCGCAGGAACGCCCGCTCGGCCGGGGACCCACCAGGGCCGCCGTCGAAGATGTAGCGGTGGGAGCTGCGGCCGGGGGCGAAGCTGGTCACCCCGAGCAGCAGCTTGATGCCGTCGAGGAAGCAGGTCTTGCCCGAGCCGTTGGGGCCGGTGGCCACGTTGATGCCGTCGATCAGCAGGGGGATCGGGTCGGGTCGCAGCGACCCCCAGTGGACGAGCTGGACTTCCTCAATCCGTGGCATTGTCCTGCTCCCCCCGATCCTCCGGAGGGCTCGGCTTGAGCCCCCCGGGCCCCCCGTCTGCTTCCCCTCCGTCGAGTTCCGCGGCCCGCTTCCGCAGGTGGGCCAGGCGCTGGTGGCGGGCCATCAGGGCCCGCGCCTGGCCGGCGGCGGCCGGCTCGTCCAGGCTGTCGAGCAGCGGGCCGGCCTCGACCCGGCCCTCGCGCAGGGTCAGGTAGCCGGCGCGGGCCAGACGCTGGAGTGCGCCCGGGAGCCCGCCGTCCAGCCTCGCCCCGAGCAGCTCGGCCAGGTCGTCGGGGTCGAGCCAGTCCTGGTCCGGGGCCGACCCGGCCTCCCCGGGCAGGAAGCGCAGGTGCAGCCAGCAGGTGGCCAGCACGGCCAGCTCGGCCGGGCCAAGGGCCAGCACCGGCTCGTGGCCCTCGAGGGCCGGCAGGGGCGCCTCCAGCCGGGCCAGCCAGCGCTCGGACGCCGGCGAGTAGACGAGCTCGCAGCCGGCCTCACCCAGCCGGCGGCGGACCTCGTCGCGGGTCTCGGGCTCGCCCAGCTCGGGCACGTCGACGGCGGCCACCGATCCGACCAGCAGCACCCGGCACAGCTCGGTGGCGTTCAGGTGACCACCTCCTGCCGCTCCTCGTCGGCCTGGTCGGTGAGGTCGATCTCCACCGGGCGCTGGGCGGCCAGCTCGACCCCGGGGGCGCGCACGACCGTCGAGGAGACGATCCCGACCTCGTCGTGGCCGACCACCTCCAGCCTCGGCTGCGGGTCGAGCTCGGCGGCCAGGCTCCCGTCGCCGGCCGGGCCCCAGCGCGACCAGGCCTCGACCACCGCGGCCATCCGGGCCGAGGCCTCGGCCCAGGTCCCGCCCACCACCCACCGGGCCAGGTCGCTCTCGCCGAGCCTGGCCAGCCAGCGCATCACGTCGGCGGCCAGGAGCACGAAGTCGGGCACGACCTCCGGCGACTCGATCGGCAGCAGGGTTGGCTCGGGCAGGGGCACGGTGACAGGCTCGGGCCGGCCGAGGTGCTGGTCGAGAGCGGCGAGGGCGTCGGTGGCCCGCACCGGCGGCACCGCGGGTGGCAGCCGCAGCCGTCCGGCGACCAGCCCGGCCAGGGCGGCCGGATCGGCGGCGGCGACCAGGTCGCGGAGGTCGGCGGCCGGGGCGGGCCCGGGGCTGTGGACAACGCCGCCCCCCCCGGCTCCGGGTCGGCTACCCTCCCGATCAGGGGCCCCAGCACCCGGGGGTTGGGGCTGGAGCGCGTCCGGGGGTTGGGGTTGGGGTTGGAGCCGACCAGGGGATTGTGGCTGCGGCGCGCCTGGGGGTTGGGGCGGCGGCGCACCCGGGGGTTGGGGCTGGAGTGTGTCGGCCGGGGCGGCCAACTCATCCAGCAGGGCACGCAGTCGGCCCGCCACGGCGGCGGCGTGCTCGCGCTCGGCCTCGTGCCCGCCCGGGCGGGCGACCTGCCGGGCCATCTCGGCCAGGTCGTGGAGGTGGACACCGGCGACCTCGGCGGCCACGGCCAGCCGCTCATCGTCGCCCTCGTCGATCAACCGGTGCAGCAACGCCAGGTCGCGCTCGAGCACGGCCGTGGCGGCCACGAAGGGGGCGAACGCCGCTCGGTCGTCGACCCCGGCCGCCCTGGCCAGGGCCATGGCCGCGGCCAGGACCCTGACCGCCCGCTCGGGCGGGATCGCCGGGGCGGCCAGCACGGCGCAGACGGTGGCCACCAGGTGGCCCTCGTCGGACAGCCGCCAGGCCGTCGGCCGGCCCGGCTGGCCGTAGCGGTCGGCCTCGACCACCAGCCCGTCGCTGCGCAGCTCGGACAGCAGCCGGTTGGCCGTGGCCGGCTCCAGCCAGGTCAGCGCCTGGCTGGCCTCGGCCAGTGGCCAGCTCGGCTCGGCCAGCCCGGCCAGCTGCCGGAGGACGGCGACCTTGAGTCGTTGGTAGGGCTGGCCGAGCAGCTCGGCAAACGGCCCCAGCGACGGCACGGCGCGGCCGGCCGGAGGCTGAGGGGGGCCCGGGCTCAAGCCCCGCCCCCCGGGTGACCGGGCGGATGCGGGGTCCGAGCCCGGCCACATTGCTGCCACCATGGCACTACAACGTATCGCAACCGGCGAGTGGGCAACCTAGGTACCTCTACGCAGCCGACGTGGGCCCGGTCCTGTAGCCCGGAAGGGCTACCCGGCGGCCTGACGGTCGCGCTCCATCAGGACCCGGCGCAGGATCTTGCCCGAGGCCGCCTTGGGGATCTCGTCGACGAACTCGACGTGGCGGATCTTCTTGTAGGGGGCGACCCGCTCGGCCACGTACGCCATCAGCTCCTCGGGCTCCACCGGGCTGCTGGCGACCACGAACGCCTTGGGCACCTCGCCCGTCTCCTCGTCGGGGTAGCGGACCACCGCCGCGTCGGACACCGACGGGTGGGTGAGGAGCATGGCCTCCAGCTCGGCCGGGGCGACCTGGAGCCCCTTGTACTTGATGAGCTCCTTGACCCGGTCGACGATGAAGACGTAGCCCTGCTCGTCGATGATGCCCAGGTCGCCGGTGTGCAGCCAGCCCTCGGGGTCGAGCATGGCCGCGGTCGCCTCGGGCGCGTTCAGGTAGCCCTTCATCACCTGAGGCCCACGGACCAGCAGCTCGCCGGTCTCGCCCCGGGAGACGTCGGCCCCGGTGGCCGGGTCGACCACCCGCATCTCGGTGTTGGGCAGCGGCACCCCGACCGAGCCCGGCTTGGGGCCCTGGGGGGCGTTGTAGTTGGTCGTGGCCACCGGGCTGGTCTCGGTCAGGCCCCAGCCCTGGATGACCTCGCAGTCCAGCCGCTCGGCGCAGGCCTGCTCGAGGCTGGCGTCGAGCGGGGCGGCGCCGGAGAAGACGGACTTGAGCGGCGACAGGTCGTAGTTGGCGACCAGCGGATGCTTGGCCAGGGCGAGCACGATCGGCGGGGCCACGTACGCCCGGGTGATGCGCTGGTCCTGGAGCAGGCCGAGGAACTGCTCGAGGTCGAAGCGGGGCATGGTGACCAGGGTCGAGCCACGGGAGATGGCAGCGCACATCAGCACCACCAGCCCGTAGATGTGGAAGAAGGGCAGCACCGCGATCAGCCGCTCGCCCTCGCCAGCCAGCAGCACCGGTCTTCCCTGGCAGATGTTGGCGACCAGGTTGCGGTGGGTGAGCATGACCCCCTTGTTGAGCCCGGTGGTGCCGCTCGAGTAGGGGAGGACGACCAGGTCGTTCGCCGGGTCGATGTGGACGTCGGGCGGGGTGTCGCCGGCCTCCAGCAGGCTGGTGAACGGGGTCGCGCCCTCGCCCTGGCCGAGCACGAACACCTCCTCGACGCCGCTGCGGCCGGCCGCCTGCAGGGCCTTGTCCAGGAACGGGGGCACGGTCAGCAGGAACCTGGCCCCGGCGTCGCCGAGCTGGCGGGCGAGCTCGTCCACGGTGTAGAGCGGGTTGATGGTGGTGTTGACGCCACCGGCGGCCGAGACGCCGTAGAAGGCCATGGCGTACTCGGGGACGTTGGGGCTGTAGATGGCGAACACGTCACCCTTGCCGAACCCGCGGGCGGCAAGGCCGGCCGCCACCCGGCGCACCCCGCCGGCGAGCTGGCCGTAGGTCAGGGTCCGGCCGCTCGGCCCGTCGATCAGCGCCACCTGGGTGGCCCGGCGCGTGGCGTCGGCGAGCACGAACTCGTGCAGGGGCAGGTCGGGGATGGCAACGTCGGGATGGGGGCTGAGCACGATCTCGCCTGCCATGGTGGCCTCCTGGCCAGGGTTGTCAACCGAACGACGAGATTGTCAGACTGAAGCCTCACCTGGAGGTGCCGCAAGGTGTCTCACCAGTTCGACCACCTGGACGACAGCGAGCGCGAGTGGCTGCGCGCCTCACGGCGCAACGCCGCCCGCCGTTCCTGGCTGCTCATCGGCGTGCTGGTGGTCATCGCCGTCATCCTCGCATGGCTGACCGTTGACGGGCTGCCAGGGACCGACCGCGGGGCCACGACCACGACCAGTGTCGACCAGCGGGCCATCGCCGACGGCGAGAAGGCCCTGGCCGACTGGGGCGAGTTCGCGGTCACCAACGACCTGGCCGACGTCAAGGACTCCTTCTGGGCCAACGGCCCCCAGTACAAGCAGCTCGCCAAGGAGGCCAAGACCCGCAAGCGGGTCGGGCCGCCGCCATACGAGATGACCATCAGCGACGTGAAGGTCATCACCCCCCGGCCCGACCAGCGGGTGTTGCGCGGCAAGGTCCTGATGACCCGCCCGGGCGAGCAGCCGCAGACCTTCAACTGGGACGTCTGGCTCCAGCAGGACCAGGCCTCGGACGGGCGCTGGCGGCTGTGGACGGTCCGGACGACGACCTGAGGCGTCAGTCGAGCGGGGGGAGGTTGATCCGCTCGCCCGGGTAGATCAGGTCGGGGTCCCCCGAGCGCAGCCCGTCCCGGTTGGCCTCGATCACCCTGAGCCAGTAGGCGGCCACCTCGTGGTTGGTCGGCTGGCCCGAGCCGCCGCTGCGCTCCCTGGAAAGGTGGTCGCGGGCGATCTTCCACAGGTTGTCGCCGCGCACCACCCGGTAGGCCTGCTCCTCGTCCCGGCCTGTGCCCTGGTCGCCACCGCCGGGGTTCGAGGTGCCGCCGGGGTTCGAGGCGCCGCCACCAGGGTTGGAGGAGCCGCCACCCGGGTTGGTGGTCGTGGTCGACCCCGGGTTCGCGACCCCTGACTCGGGGAAGTCGCTGGCCGCGTTGGGGACGTACGCGTGGGTCGTTGCCGGGGTCCCGGCCGCGCTGGGCTGCCGCTCCGGCCCCGAGGTCGAGGCCGTGGTCGGTGCCGCGACCCCCTGCCTGGCGGCCGAGGCCGCGGTCGTCGGGGCCGCGGCGGTGGTGGCCGGGGCCTTGGCGGTCGGCGCGGCGGTGGTGGTGGCCTCGGTGCGGGAGGTGGCGGCCCCCGAGCGGTTGGCGGGTCCGGCGGTGGTGGCGGTCGCCCCGGCCGTGGTGGCCGTCGCCGCCTCGGTCGTGGTGGTCGACCCGGCCGTCGTGGTGGTCGCCGGCTGGTCCTCCTGGAGGGGCCGGGGCGTCTGGTCCGCCGGGTCGGGCGTGTAGACCGGCTCGGACGCCCGCGTCGGCTCTGGCTCGGTGGTCGGGGGCGGAGGTGCCGCCGGGGGGGCGGTGGTCGTGGTCGGGACCTGGTCGGCGGGGTCCGGCTCGTAGACCGGCTCCGAGGTCCGGGTCGGCTCGGGCTCGGTGGTCGTGGGCCCGTCCTGGGTGCCCGACCCCGTCGCCCCGGCGGCCGCCACCGGCTTGGGAGCGGGCGGCCCGAACCCCCGGCTGTCGGCGGCCAGGGCCGGGCCGGCCACGCCCAGGGTCGTGCCGCCGACCATGGAGGTGGCCAGCGTCACCGCCACGGCGTGGTCGGCGACCCGCCGTACCAGCGGCAAGGTCGCCCAGCCGACCGCCCTGACCGCCCCCGGCAGCCTGGTCAGGCTGGCCAGCAGGTACAGAAGGGTCGAGGCCAGCAGCCAGTAGGCCATGACCAGGGCGACCATGCGAAGCAGGGACCCGAGGACGTCCTGGATCGGGCTGTCCAGCAGCCAGGGGACCGGCTTGTCCCAGCGGACCTGCAGTCCATCGAACCGTCCCAGCCAGTGCAGGCCCAGCACGGCCGCGACCTCCAGGGCCAGGAGCCCGAGCAGCGAGCCCGTTCTGCGCAGCGGGGCGGTCCGACCGACTGTGACCATCGCCTGCCACCTACCGGCCTGAGAGGATCGGGACAATATTCACAAGCAAGTCAAGTCTGGGCCACGCCGTCACGGGGTGTCAACGCGCGCTAGCATCTGGCTTCCGCTCGACGGAAGGAGCGTCCCGTGCGCGTGGCCCTGCTTAGTCGCGAGTATCCCCCAGATGTGTACGGCGGTGCCGGAGTTCATGTCGAATACCTGGCGAGGGAACTGGCCAAACTGGTCGAGGTCCAGGTGCACTGCTTCGGGGCCCCCCGCCCGCCCGGGCCGCCCGGGTCGCCCGAGGTGATGGCCCACCCGACCTGGGACGCCCTCGAGGGAAGCGGCCGCCACCTCGGGGCCCTGCGCACGGTCGCAACCGACCTGTCCATCGCCGCCGGGGTCGAGGGGGCCGACCTGGCCCACAGCCATACCTGGTACGCCAACCTGGCCGGGCACCTGGCCAAGCTCCTCTATGGCATCCCCCATGTGGTCAGCGTGCACAGCCTGGAGCCGCTGCGCCCCTGGAAGGTCGAGCAGCTGGGCGGCGGCTACCACGTCTCCCGCTGGTGCGAGCAGACCGCGCTCGAGGCCGCCGACCGGGTGATCGCCGTCTCCAACGGCATGGCCGCCGACATCCTCTCGGTCTACCCGGCCGTCGACCCCGACCGGCTCCAGGTGATCCACAACGGCATCGACACCGACCAGTACCAGCCCGACCACGGCACCGATGTGCTCGAGGCCTACGGGGTCGACCCCGACCAGCCCTCGGTGATCTTCGTCGGCCGCATCACCCGCCAGAAGGGCGTGCCCCACCTGCTCGACGCCGCCCTCGCCCTCGACCCGGCGGCCCAGCTGATCCTCTGCGCCGGCGCCCCCGACACCCCGGAGCTGGGCCGCGAGGTCTCGGCCAAGGTCGAGAGGGTCCGCCACGAGCGGGGTGGCATCGTCTGGATCGAGAAGATGCTGGAGAAGCGCGAGGTCATCCAGCTGCTCACCTCGGCAACGGTGTTCGTCTGCCCGTCGGTCTACGAGCCCCTGGGGATCGTCAACCTGGAGGCCATGGCCTGCGAGACGGCCGTGGTCGCGACCGCCACCGGCGGCATCCCCGAGGTGGTCATCAACGGCGAGACCGGCCTGCTTGTCCCGTTCGAGAGCGACGGCGCCGGCGGGGCCCGCGACCCCGAGCGCTTCGCCGCCGACATCGCCGAGCGCCTCAACAGCCTCCTCGCCGACCCGCTCCTGGCCGAGCGCATGGGCAAGGCCGGCCGCCATCGCGCCGTCGAGCAGTTCAGCTGGACGGCCATCGCCGCCGAGACCGTCAGCCTCTACGAGCGCCTGCTCGCCTGATCGGGGCCCTCCACGCCGGAGTGGCGGGCGGTGATCAGGATCTCGCGCGCGACCTCGACCACGCGGCGGCGCTCGGTCCGGGCCTGGCGGCGCATCCGCTCGAACGCCGCCCCGGGGCTGACCCCTTCCCTGGCCACCAGGGCGCCCTTGGCCTGTTCGATCAGCACCCGGGCGTCGAGGGCCCGCTGTAGCTGGTCGGCCAGCTCGCCCCGCTGCTCGCTCTGCATGGTGTTGGCGATCGTCAGGGCGGCCAGGTCGGTGAAGGCGACCAGGGCCAGCTCCCCCTCGGGTGTCCAGGGATGCACCTCGGAGGAGAAGACCGTCACCACCCCGATGGCCATCTGGTTGTAGGGGATGGGGCTGGCCAGTACGGCCCGCAGGCCCCGGTCGACCGCGGCCGGGGAGAAGTCCGGCCAGCGGTCCTCGGCGGTCAGGTCGGCCGCGTGCACCAGCTCCTTGTCGTCGAAGGCGTCGATGCAGGGGCCCTCGCCGTGCCGGATCTGGAGCTCCTCCAGGTCGCCGACGCGCTTGTCGGAGTCGGCCACGCTGCGCAGCAGCTGGTCGGGGTCGACCAGCATCAGCCCGGCTCCGTCGACGGCGAACAGGTCGTGCGTGCACTGGACGATCCGGCGCAGCGCCTCGTCGAGGTTCCCGGAGGCGTAGCGGAGGTCGCCGAGCTCGTGCAGCGCCTGGCGGACCTCGTGAGCGGACATCGGCATGGGCACACCTCCCAGGACCGGGCTTGCTTACTCTCTCAGTCCCTGCGGGTCACATGCTTCCAGAAGCTCGGGGTGATCCCGAGCCCGGTGAGCTCCTGGCGGTGCGCCTCGGCCAGCTCCCTGGTCTTGAAGACACCGCTGTACACGGCCCACCTGGTCCCCAGGTTGTACTCCTCCTGGTCCAGCAGAGCCGCGTCCCTGGCCCCCTGCCGGCGGACCTGCCGCAGCCGGTCCTCGGCGTTGGCCCGGACGTCGTAGCTGCCCAGGATCACCGTGTGGAAGTCGCTGGGCAGGGTCGTGGTCGTCGGGGCCACGGTGGTCTCGGCGGGCGCGGCCGCCGATGCCCGCGGCGGCGAGCCAGGGGAGGAGAGGCCGAGGACGATCCCGGCCACCAGGCCGAGCACGGCGGCGACGGCTGCCATCGCCGGCCCCGGCCGTGGCCAGCGGGTGTCGTACATGAGGCCAGACGCTACCCCGGCCCCGACGCCCCCCTCAACTCTCGGAGCCGGCGTCGGCCTTGCGGAGCTCAGAGCGGCGGATCTTGCCCGTGAGGGTCTTGGGCAGGTCGTCGACGAACTCGACCTTGCGCGGGTAGGCGTAGGCCGACAGCCGCTCGCGGACGTGGCGCTGCAACTCGCCGGCCAGCTCGTCGCCGGGCTCGGCGCCCGGGACCAGGCGGACGAACGCCTTGACGACGTGGCCGCGCTGGGGGTCGGGGCTGGCCACCACGGCCGACTCGGCCACCGCCGGGTGCTCCAGCAGGGTGCTCTCGACCTCGAACGGCCCGATCCGGTAGCCGGCCGAGATGATCACGTCGTCGGCCCGGCCCGAGTACCAGACGTAGCCGTCCTCGTCCTGGCGGGCCGTGTCCTTGGTGTGGAACCAGTCGCCGCCGAAGACCTCCTTGGAGTCCTCTGGCCGGTTCCAGTAGCCGAGCGGGTAGTGCGGGTTGGACCGCGCCTTCAGGCAGATCTCGCCCGGATCGCCCTGGGGCACCGGCTGCTCGTCGGGGTCGAGGATGGCCACCTCCCAGCCAGGCAGGGGCAGTCCCATGGACCCGGGCCGGACCTCGACCGTCGGGAAGTTGCCACACAGCGGGTAGCTCTCGGACAGCCCGTAGTAGTCGAGCACCGGGCAGCCGACCGTCCGGTTCCACCAGGCGATCGCCTCGGGGTTGAGCGGCTCCCCGGCCGAGCAGGCCAGCCGCACCGAGAAGTCGAGGCCTGCGGCCTCGGACACGCCCATCATGGCCCGGATGGCCGTCGGGGTGGTGAACAGGTTGCCGACCCCGTGGTCGGCGATCAGCCGCAGGGCCTTGCCCGGGTCGAACCCGCCCTTGCGCCCGTGCACCAGGGTCTCGACCCCGAACCGCCAGGGCCCGAGGATGCCGGGGACGATCCCGGCGATCCAGGCCCACTCGCCGGTCGAGTGGAACAGCTCGCCCGCCCGCACGTCGTGGCTGAACTGGAACTCCTCGTGCCCGAGGAGGTAGCGGTGGGCGTGCAGGATGCCCTTGGCCATCCCGGTCGTGCCCGAGGTGTAGTAGAGCTGGGCCGGGGTGTCGGGATCGGTGGCCGGGGTCTCGAAGCGGTCGCTGGCCGCCCCGGTCAGCTCCTCGAAGCTCTCGTCGCCGGTACCGCCGACCACCACCAGCCGCTCCACCGACGGGGCCCTGCCGAGCAGGGCGGCCACCCGGTCGCGGTGGGCGGCCGAGGTGATCAGGACCCTGGCCCCGGAGTCGTTGAGCCGGTAGACGATCGACTCGTCGCCGTACAGCACCGACATCGAGAGGAGAATCGCCTCGCGCTTGTAGGTGGCCAGGAAGGTGGCCGCGATCTCCGGCGAGGCCGGGGCCATCACCGCCACCCGGTCGCCCCTGCCGACCCCCAGCGCCCGCAGGGTGTTGGCCGTCCGGTCGGTGAGCCGGCGCATGTCCCCGAACGTCCAGCGCTCGTCACGGCCCTCGTCGGACACGAAGCGCATCGCCGGGCGGTCCGGCTCGTGCTTGTCGAGCACGTCGGCGGCCAGGTTGTAGCTGGCCGGGACCTCCCAGCGGAAGCCCGAGGTCATCTCCTGGTAGGTGCCGGGACGGTGGGTGCGGTGGTCGCGCATGGATTCCTCCTCGGCCGACGTGCTACTCATCTACCCATGAGCTCCCCCGTGCGCACAACACCCCAAGCACGCCCGACCGTGCTGGTCGTCGGCAGCGGATTCGCCGGGTTCCACTGCATGCGGCGGCTGGAGAAGCACCTGCCGCCCGACGCCGCCGACCTGATCCTTGTCAGCGCGGCCGACTACCTCCTCTACAGCCCCCTGCTGCCCAACGTGGCCTCGGGGGTGGTCGACCCCCGCCACATCGCCGTCGGCCTCCACAACACCCTCGACCGGGCCCGGGTCCTGCTCGGTCATGTGATCGGGGTTGACGTCCACGGCCACACCGCGACCCTGCAGCGGTCCAACGGCTCGACCATCGAGGTGGGCTGGGACCGGCTCGTCCTCGCCCCCGGCGGGGTCACGCGCACCTTCGACATCCCCGGGGTGGCTGAGCACGCCCTCGGCCTCAAGACCCTGGCCGAGGCGGCGTTCCTGCGCGACCACGTCCTGCGCGAGCTGGAGAACGCCGACGCCGTCGAGGACCCCGAGCGCCGCCGGGCCTGCTGCACCTTCGTGGTCGTCGGGGCCGGCTACTCCGGCACCGAGACGGCCGCCCAGATGCAGCTGGTCACCACCCGGGCGGCCGCCGACTACCCACGGCTGCGGCCCGAGGACATGCGCTGGGTGCTGGTGGACCTGGCCCCGAAGATCCTCCCCGAGCTGGGCCGGCGCCTGGGCGAGGACGCCATGGAGGTGCTGCGCCGCCGCGGCGTCGAGGTCCGGCTGGGGGTGACGGTCGAGGAGGCCACCGGCGAGAAGGTGCGGCTCTCGGACGGTGAGACGATCCCGACCCACACCCTGGTCTGGTGCACCGGCGTCACCCCGAGTCCCCTGATCAAGACCCTCGGGCTGCCCACCGAGCGGGGACGGCTGGTGGTCGGGGCCGACCTGGCCGTCCCGGACCACCCCGACGTGTTCGCCTTCGGCGACGCCGCGGCCGTGCCCGACCTGACCCGTCCGGGCAAGCTCACCGGCCAGACGGCTCAGCACGCCCAGCGCCAGGGAAGGACGGCCGCCCGCAACGTGGCGGCCTCCCTCGGCTTCGGCAAGGCAGTCCATTACCGCCACCACGACCTCGGGTTCGCCGTCGACCTGGGGGGCTTCGACGCGGTGGCCTCGCCGTTCGGGGTGTCGTTGGGCGGGCTCGCCGGGCTGGTCGCAACCCGCGGCTACCACCTGCTGGCCCTGCCCGCGAACCGTAACCGGGTCCGGGTGTCGTTCGACTGGCTGCTGGACTGGCTCATGCGGCCCCAGCTGGTCCAGCTCGGCTTCCTCCAGGACGAGCAGGCGACCGTGGCCATGGCCGAGCGCACCGGCATCTACGACCGCCCGCCGGCCGACGAGTGGGAGGCCGCGGCCCGCGACGTCCCCACCAGCCGCGCCGTGGTCACCGACTCGGGCCTGCCCCGGCCCGGAACCCGCCAGCCGAGCTGACGGCGACGGGCGAACTCCTACTAACTTGTCGAAGATTAGTACTAGACTGACATGGGAACGCTCGAACTCGCATTCGAGTTGATACTAATCTGTTCTGAGCTAGTAGGAGTCTAGGAGGAGCGTCGGTGCACATTCCCCTCAGACCTCCGCCGTGGCAGGAGGTGCTGCGAGAGGCAAGTGCCCACGATGGCCGCCTTGTCCTGATCCTCGAGGGTGTCGACCTTGGCCTCGCTCGGGAGCGGTACCTTCACTGGGACGAACTCCGTCATCGGAGGCCGCCTGAAGGGCTGACCCATGAAGAGTGGTGGGCAGCAATCAAGCTGGCCAGGGAGCCCAGTCTCAAGGAGCTGCCACTGCTGGGCCCGTCCGATGAGCCATTTCGCTATGGGATGAACGATGCAGCTCATGAGATGGTTCATACCATCGACCGCCGCGCAAGTGGCGAGATCACGTTGAGCGAAGTCGTCACGAACCCACATAGCCGGAATCGGTATGTCGTGAGTTCGCTGATCGAGGAGGCCATCACATCGAGTCAGCTGGAGGGCGCCAGCTCGACGCGCCAGTCCGCCAAAGACATGATCCGGTCTGGGCGTCCTCCTCGCAACCGAAGCGAGCGAATGATCCTGAGCAACTATCGGGCGATGGAGTTTGTGAGCTCGATACGTGACAGGGAATTGACACCTGACCTTATTTGCGAGATCCACCGACGGGTCACGCTCGACAATATCAAGGACCCAGCAGATGCGGGACGGATGCAGTCACCGGAGGAAGCTCGAATCGAGGTCGTCTGGGCCGACGGGACGATCCTTCACGTTCCTCCGCCCGCTGCACAGCTGCCGATTCGCATGGAGGAGTTGTGCAGGTTCGCGAACGGCGAGGGTGTGCGGGGCTTCATGCATCCTGTGGTCCGTTCTGTGCTGTTGCACTTCTGGCTTGCCTACGACCATCCATTCGTCGATGGGAATGGTAGGACCGCTCGCGCGATTTTCTACTGGTCCATGCTCCATCGGGGTTACTGGCTGGCCGAATATCTGTCGGTCTCATCCATCCTCAGGCGGGCGCCAGCTAGATATGCTCGCTCGTTTCTCTACTCTGAGACAGACGATGGCGACCTCTGCTACTTCATTCTCTATCATCTCGACGTAGTCTGTCGTGCGATCAATAGCCTTCACGAATACCTCGCCAGGAAGATGGACGAGGTTCGTCAGGTCGAACGTCTCATCAAACAATCCACTGAGTTCAACCACCGGCAGCTGGCTCTCCTCAGCCATGCCCTTCGATCGCCTGGGGCCCGATATAGCTTCACATCCCATGCGACCAGTCACAATGTGGCGTATCAGTCGGCGCGTACCGATCTGTTGGCACTGAGAGACAAGGGCCTGTTGCGCCAATGGAAGGTGGGCAAGTCCTTCTATTTCACCCCGGTGGATGACCTAGGTACTCGGCTCGGCGAGGTTGGCGCCAGCTAGGTCCACGGCCGTGCCGCCGCCTTCGACGAGCCGATCCGGGCGGCCGGGGTCCCTGGACGGTATGCTTTCTGGTCGCGGCCCGCCGTGTGGTCGCGGCTTCCGGGCACCGAGGCCCGACCCCCCGACCCATCCCCCTGTGGGAGGCATCCGCATGACCAGGATCGGCGTGCTCACCGGCGGCGGCGACGTCCCCGGTCTCAACCCCTGCATCAGGACGCTCGTGTACGCCGCCGCCGACCGCGGCTACGAGGTCGTCGGCCTGCGCCGCGGCTGGGCGGGGCTGCTCGACTACAACCTCGACAGCGACGAGCCCCAGGACCACTGCGTGCAGCCGCTGGCCAAGCGCGACGTCCGCACCATCGACCGCACCGGCGGGACGTTCCTGCACACCAGCCGGACCAACCCGGGCAAGGTCAAGCCCAAGGACGTGCCCGGGTTCCTGGCCGGCCAGGGCCAGTTCGAGTCCGAGGGGCCGTTCGACTTCACCAGCCACTGCCTGCAGGTGGTCGAGCGCCTCGGCCTGGACTGGCTGGTCGCGATCGGCGGCGACGACACCCTGTCGTACGCCGAGCGGCTGTCGCGGGAGGGCGTCAACGTCCTGGCCGTGCCCAAGACCATGGACAACGACGTCTACGGCACCGACTACTGCATCGGCTTCTCGACCGCCGTGACCCGCAGCGTGCAGTTCATCCACCAGCTGCGCACCTCGACCGGGTCGCACGAGCGCATCGCCGTGGTCGAGCTGTTCGGCCGCAACTGTGGCGAGACCTCGCTGCTGTCGGCCTATCTGGCCGGGGTCGACCGGGCGATCATCTGCGAGGTCCCCTTCGACATCGAGCAGCTGGCCCACTACCTGCTCGAGGACAAGGCGGCCAACCCCTCGAACTACGCCATGGTCACGGTCTCCGAGGGCGCCCGCATGCTCGAGGGCGAGATCCTGGAGCGGGGCGAGGCCGACGCCTACGGCCACCGCAAGCTGGGCGGCATCGGCCTGGTCACGGGCGAGCTGCTCAAGAAGCTCACCGGCGAGGACATCATCTACCAGCAGGTCGGCTACCTGATGCGCTCGGGGGCCCCCGACGCCCTCGACCTGATGGTGGCCGTCAACTACGCCAACATGGCCATCAACCTGATCGACCAGGACACCCCCGGCAGCATGGTCGCCCTGCGCCGCGGCACCTACACCTCGGTCCCGATCGAGACCATGATGTCGGGCACCAAGCGCGTCGACGTCGAGGCCCTGTACGACGAGAAGCGCTACCGGCCGCTCATCCGCCAGGTCGACGGCAAGCCGATGTTCCTGTACTAGCCGGGGGCCCTCGGCAGCTCGACCCGCACCTCCAGGCCCCCCTCCGGGAGGGCCTTGGCGGCGGCCGTGCCGCAGTGGGCCGTGGCGACCGAGCGGACGATGGAGAGGCCGAGACCGGCGCCCCGGTGCGACCCGGTGCGGTCGGGGTGGAGGCGGCGGAAGGGCTCGAACAGGGTGGCGACCTGGTCGGGAGGGATCGGAGGGCCGCCGTTGGCGACCCGGATCACGGCCAGGGGGCCGGCGCGCCCGGTGTCGACCTCGACCCAGCCCCCGGGCCGGTTGTGGCGGACGGCGTTCTCGACCAGGTTGGCGACCAGCCGCTCCAGCAGGGCGCGATCGCCGGCCACCGGGGCGGAGCCCAGCACCCGGCTGACCCGCAGGCCGAGCCGCTCGATCTCGGAGGCGGTCACGGAGACGGCGTCGGCGGCGGCCAGGGCCAGGTCCAGCGGCTCGGCGGCCCGGAGCTGGCGCTCGCTGCGGGCCAGGGTGAGCAGCCCCTCGATCAGGCGCTCGCTGCGCTTGTTGGCCTCGAGGACCCGGCTCGCCATGGCCCGCAGCTCGGCCGGGCCGGCGCCCGGGTCGGCCAGGGCGACGTCGACCTCGGTGCGGGCGATGGCCAGGGGGGTCCGCAGCTCGTGGGAGGCGTTGGCCACGAACCGGCGCTGGGTATCGAAGGTCGCGTCCAGGCGGCCGAGCATCTGGTCGAAGGTGTCGGCCAGCTCCTTGAGCTCGTCCTGGGGCCCCTGGAGGTTGATGCGCTCGTGCAGGGTGCTGCCCTCCAGCCTGCGGGCGGCGGCCGTGATCTCGGCCAGGGGCCGCAGCACCCGGCCGGCGACCAGCCAGCCGAGCCCGACCGAGACCAGCGCCATCAGGCCGAGGGCGATGCCCGACTTGGTCAGCAGCTGGTGGAGGGTGGCCGCCTGCAGCTCCCGCCTGAGCGCCTCGGCCTCCTGCCGGACCCCCTCGACCGCCTCGGGCGAGGGGGCGCTGACGACGAACTGGTCCCCGCCGTCCCCGGGCCCGGTCCGTACGATCAGCAGGCCAGGGCTGCCGCCAGCGGCCATGCCGGCCGTCCGTGTCTGCTGGCCCTCGATCCGGACCCCGAACGGGAGGGTGAGCTGGGAGCGGACCAGGGCGTAGTTCACCGCCAGCAGCCCGGCCCCGGCGAGCAGGAACACCCCGCCGTAGAGCAGGGTCAGCTTGAGCCGCACGCTCAGGCTCGGCAGCGGCCTGGTCACAGCCGGTACCCGACCCCGGTCACCGTCTCGATCAGCGGCGGGCGGCCGAGCTTGCGCCGCAGGTTCATGATCGTGACCCGGACGGTGTTGGTGAACGGGTCGGCGTGCTCGTCCCAGACCCGCTCCAGCAGCTCCTCGGCCGAGACCACGGCCCCGTCGACGGCCAGCAGGACCTCGAGCACCCCGAACTCCTTGCGGGTCAGGCGCAGGAAGTGGCCGCCCCTGGTGGCCTCGCGGCGGGCCGGGTCCAGGCGCAGGTCGTAGCGCTCCAGCACCGGCGGCAGGGGGTCGCGGCTGCGCCTGGCCAGCGCGCGCAGCCGAGCCACCAGTTCGCTGAACGCGAACGGCTTGCCCAGGTAGTCGTCGGCGCCGAGGGTGAGCCCGTCGACCCGGTCGTCGACCGTGCCCGAGGCGGTCAGCATCAGGATGCGGGTGGGAGTGGCCTGGCCGGCCAGAATGCGGCAGACCTGGTCGCCGTGGACGCCGGGCAGGTCGCGGTCGAGCACGACCACGTCGTAGCGGTTGAGGTCCAGCTTGGCCAGGGCGTCGGCGCCGTCGTGGCTGACGTCGACGGCCATGCCCTCGTGGCGCAGGCCGCGGGCGACGGCGGCGGCAAGGACCGCCTCGTCCTCGACCACCAGCACCCGCACGCCGCTCCTCCTTGGTCCCGAGCTCCGCGCCCGGGCGGTCCCGCCAGCCTGCCCAGGCCGGCGTAACGCCTGCATAAGGCATCCGCGAGACGGAGGCGTTAGGGCCGGCGGCCGATGCTGAGCCGCCGGGAGCGACGGGCGCTCCCAGTGCTTGCAGGAAGGAGCGGATGCAGCGATGCGATCCACCTCCCGGCCCACCGTGGTTGCGCTCGGCCTCGGGCTGGCCATGATCCTGGCGGCCTGCGGTGGGTCCGCCGACGGCGACGGGGTGGCCAGCCTGTCGGGCGCCGGGGCCACCACCACGACCGGCGCCACGGACGCCGCCGCCAAGGACCCGCAGCAGCGCGCCCTCGACTTCGCCAAGTGCATGCGCGCCCACGGCGTGGACATGCCCGACCCCGAGGTCGACGACCAGGGGCGGATCAAGATGCGGATCGGCGCCGGCGGGGCCGGCAAGGCCGGCGAGCGGCCCGACCCCAAGAAGCTGGAGGCGGCCCAGAAGGCCTGCGGCAGCCTGATCGGCGGCGGCGACGGCGACCGCCAGATCGACCCCGCGGAACGCGACGCGATGGTCGCCTTCGCCAGGTGCATGCGCGAGCACGGCATCGACATGCCTGACCCGACCGGCGACGGCCTGACCGTGCGCCGGGACAAGGACGGCGGCGGCCCCGACCCCGACTCCGAGGAGTTCAAGGCGGCCGAGCAGGCCTGCGACCACTTCCTGGGGAACCTCGGCTCGGGCAAGGGCTCCGGAGGCCAGCCGTGAGCGCCCGGCTGGCCCGGCGGCTCTCGCTGGCGGCCGCGGCCGGGGTGGTGCTGTGCGGGGCGGCCTGGTGGACCGGGGCCAGGGCCGGCGGCCAGGCCGGCGACCGGGACGGCGTCGAGGTGGCCACCACCACCGCCACCGTGACCCGGCGGACGCTGCGGGCCACCGAGGAGGTCGACGGCACCCTCGGCTATGGCGACTCCCGCACCGTGGCCAACGGCCGCGATGGCACCATCACCGCCCTCCCCGAGGAGGGGTCGGTGGTCACCCGCGGCCGCCCCCTGTACCGGGTCGACGCCAAACCGGTACCGCTGCTGTACGGCCGGCTGCCGGCCTGGCGGCCGCTGTCGGTCGGGGTCGACGACGGGCCCGACGTCCGCCAGCTGGAGCAGAACCTGGTCGCCCTCGGCTACGACCCGGACCGGACCATCACCGTCGACAACCACTTCACCTGGGCGACCGGGGCCGCGGTGGAGCGCTGGCAGGAGGCGCTCGGCCTTGAGGAGACCGGGACGGTGGAGCCGGGCGACGCCGTCTGGCAGCCCGGCCCGGTCCGGGTGGCCAGCCGCAAGGCGGCCGTGGGCGACAGCGCCCGCCCTGGCTCGCCGGTGCTGGAGGTCACCTCGACCAACCGGCGGGTCACCATCGACCTGAACGCCAGTCGCCAGCCGTACGTGAAGGCCGGCGACCGGGTCGACCTGGAGCTGCCGGGGGGCGGGACCACCACCGGCCGGGTCGTCTCGGTCGGCAAGGTGGCCACCGCCCCCGCCTCCGACGGCACCGGCGGCGACGAGACGCCGACCGTCGAGCTGGTCGTCTCCCTGGACCGGCCCAAGGAGACCGGCAACCTCGACCAGGCCCCGGTGGACGCCTCGATCACCACCGATGTGCGCAAGGGCGTGCTCGCGGTGCCGGTCAACGCCCTGCTCGCCCTGGCCGAGGGTGGCTACGCGGTCGAGGTCGAGCGCGACGGCCGCCGCCAGCTGGTCGGGGTGAAGACCGGCCTGTTCGCCGACGGCCAGGTCGAGGTCTCCGGCGGCGGTCTGCGGGCCGGCGACCGGGTGGTGGTGCCGGTATGACCGCCCCGGCGCTGGAGCTGCGCGAGGTGGTCAAGCGCTACCCCGGGCCGCCCGAGCTGGAGGTGCTGCGCGAGGTCAGCCTGACCATCGAGGAGGGCGAGCTGCTGGCCATCGCCGGGCCGAGCGGGTCCGGCAAGTCGACCCTGCTGCACGTGATGGGCACCCTCGACCGGCCGACCAGCGGGACCGTCCTGGTGGCCGGCCAGGAGATCGGTGAGCTGTCCGACCGGGCCCTGTCGGCCTTCCGGGCCGGGATGATCGGCTTCGTCTTCCAGCAGTTCTTCCTCCTGGAGGGCATGAGCGCCCTGGACAACGTGGCCACCGCGCTGCTGTACGTGGGCGTGCCGGCGGCCGAGCGGCGGCGGCGGGCCGCCGAAGCGCTGCAACGGGTCGGCCTCGGCGACCGCATGGCCCACCGGCCGACCGAGCTGTCGGGCGGCGAGCGCCAGCGGGTCGCGATCGCCAGGGCGCTGGTCGCGCGGCCGGCCGTCGTCCTCGCCGACGAGCCGACCGGGAACCTCGACTCGGCCACCGGGGCCGGCGTGCTGGGTCTGCTGGAGGAGCTGCACGCCGAGGGGGCGACGATCGCCGTCATCACCCACGACCCGGCCATCGCCGGCCGCCTGCCCCGCCGCATCGACCTGCGCGACGGGCGCATCGAACGCGACACCGCCACCGTGGGGGTCCTCGGATGAGCCGCCGCCGGGGCCCGGGGCGGCTGCGGCCGCGTGACCTGCTCGGGGCGGCCGGGGCGGGGCTGCGGACGCGGCGGCTGCGGGCCGCCCTCTCGGCTCTTGGGATCGCCATCGGCATCGCCGCCATGGTGGCCGTGCTCGGCATCTCCGAGTCCAGCCGTTCCGACCTGCTGGCCCAGCTCGACGCCCTCGGCACCAACCTGCTGCGGGTCACCCCTGGGGAGACCTTCTTCGGGGACGAGGCCAAGCTGCCCAAGGAATCGACCGGCATGGTGCGCCGGGTGGGGCCGGTCGAGCGGGTGGCGGCGACCGGGCCCACCGGGGCCAGCGTGCGCCGCAGCGACCTGATCCCCGAGGCCGAGACCGGCGGGATCAGCGTGCTCGCGGCCGACCCGGAGCTGCTCGGCACCCTCGGCGGTGAGGTGGCCGCCGGGTGGTTCCTGAACCGGGCCAGCGCCCGCTATCCGGCGGTGGTGCTCGGCGCCAAGGCGGCCGAGCGGCTCGGGATGACCGGCGCCGGCCGCCAGGTCTGGCTGGGCGACCGCTGGTTCACCGTCGTGGGCATCCTGCGGCCGGTGACCCTGGCCCCGGAGATCGATCGGGCCGCCCTGGTCGGGTTCCCGGTCGCCGAGGCGCTGCTCGGCTCCGACGGCTCGCCGGGCACGGTGTACGTCCGGACCGACCCCGACCAGGTGGAGGCGGTCCGCGAGGTGCTCCCGGCGACCGCCAACCCGGCCAGCCCCAACGAGGTCCGGGTCAGCCGGCCGTCGGACGCGCTGGCCGCCCGGGCGGCCGCCAACAGCGCCTTCACCGCCCTGCTGCTGGGGCTGGGAGCGGTCGCGCTCCTGGTCGGCGGGGTCGGGATCGCCAACGTGATGGTGATCTCGGTGCTGGAGCGGCGCTCGGAGATCGGCCTGCGCCGCGCCCTCGGGGCGACCAGGGGCCACGTCGGCGTCCAGTTCCTGGCCGAGTCGCTGCTGCTGGCCCTGGCCGGCGGCCTGGCCGGGGTGGCCCTGGGGGCGGCGGTCACCGGCGTCTACGCCGCCGGCCGCGGCTGGTCGGTGGTCGTCCCCGCCCTGGCCATGGCCGGCGGGGTCCTGGCCGCCCTGGCCATCGGCGCGGTCGCCGGCCTCTACCCCGCCCTGCGCGCGGCCGGGCTCGCTCCGACCGATGCCCTGCGGACGGTCTAGGGGTCAGGGCTCGGGGTCGGGGTTGGGGACCAGGTGCAGGTGCTGGCTGGCCGCCGGTGGTTCGACGCGGCCGGCCAGCATGACCACCGAGGCCCGGAAGGCGCGGACCTTGTCGACGATCTCGGCCACGGTCTCCCTGACCACGTAGCGGCTGCCGTCGACCAGGGTCACCACCGTGTCCGGGGCCGCCTCGACCCGCTCGATGAGGTCGCAGTTCACGGCCACGGTGCCGCCGTGGAGGCGGGTCACGATGATCATGGCTCCTTCGGTCGGCAGGCCGAGGGCCAAGCTGAGGGGCTACTCCAGCCAGAGCAGCGGCGACATGCGGCGGGTGCCGCTGCGCAGCCGAGCCTCGGCCCGGTCCATGGCCTCCCACAGCTCCTGGATCTGGCGGTGCATGGCCGCCAGCTCGTCCGGGTCGCACCAGTCGTCCTCGACGGTGCGGACCAGGTCGTGGCGGTAGTCCTCGACGACCCCGCGGAGCTCCAGGGTCTTGTCGGCGAGGTTGCGCAGGTCGAGGGCCAGCCGTCGGACGAGCATGGGGTCCGTCATCGCATCAACCCTCCGAAGACCGTTCGAGCCGTGGTGCGAACGGAGCATACCGTCTGCAAGGGAACATGTTGTGGAGGCTCGGGGGTCGCGAGGAGAAAATGTTATGCAGGAGCGGCCTGACCAAGCGAATCCGTTGCCTGAACAGGGATTCAGGCGGGAGTGGGAGCCGCCAGGCCGGCCTCGGCGGCCCGCTCCAGCAGCGGCCGCGGGGCCGCGTCGAGCCGCGCCCGGAAGTCGGAGCAGGCGGCGATGGCCGCGTGGTAGGCGGCCCGCCGCCGGGCCGGGCGGCCGTCGGGCCGGGACTCGGCCGGGATGGTGTCGGGGTCGAGGTGGGCGTTGAGCCCGTCGCGGAGCAGGATCAGGGCCTCGGCCCGGAGCTGGGAGACGCGCGACTCGGTGACGCCGAGCTCGTTGGCGATCTCCAGCATCGGCCGCTCCTGGTAGAAGTAGCCGATGACCACGGTCCGCAGCCGCTCGGGCAGGGTGAGCACGGCGTCAGCCAGGTACGCGCGCCGCTCCCGGTCGACCAGGACATGGTCGGGTGGCCGGTCGCCGCTCGGCAGAAGGTCGTCGGCCTCGCCCTCGGCCACGATCGACTCGTAGTTGAGCACGGTCGCCCGGTGGACGTCGCCGAGGAGCTTGTGCACCGCCCGGACGTCGGTACCCAGCTCGGCGGCCAGCTCGGCCTGGGTCGGGGCCCGGCCGAGCCGCCCGGTCAACTCCTCTCCGGCCTGCTGGAGCCGACGGGCCCGGGACCGGACCGAGCGGCTGGCCCAGTCCGAGTCGCGCAGCTCGTCCAGCAGGGCGCCGCGGATCCGGGTGGCGGCGTGGCGCTCGAAGCTGGCCCCGAGCTCGGGATCCCAGCTCCTGGCCGCCTGGGCCAGGCCGAGCATGGCCGCCGAGGAGAGGTCGTCCCGGTTGACGTGGGACGGCAGCCGGCGGGCCAGCTCGTGCACGGCCTGGGTGGCCAGGTGGAGGTTGGCGCGGACCAGCTCGTCCTCGCCGGTGTGGCGGTCGGGCGTCATAGCTGAGGTCTCGACCACTCTCCGTGGTTGCCTCATCACCCGATTGGGCGGTAACGCCTGGCCCGGCGGACTAGTTCCACCGGGGCATGCGGCCGTTCCGGTGTAGCCTCGGCTGGCAACCTGACACTGGAGGTGCCTGGATGCCGCGGGTGGCGGTGGACGTGATGCTGAAGCGGGAGATCCTCGACCCGCAGGGCCAGGCGGTCGAGCGTGCCCTGCCAGCCCTCGGCTTCGACGGGGTCTCCGACGTCCGCATCGGCAAGCACGTGGAGCTGACCGTCCGCGACGGCGACGGCGAGCAGGCGGCCCGGCGCATGGCCGAGGCCCTGCTGGCCAACCCGGTGATCGAGGAGTTCTCCGTGCGCCTCCTGCCCGACTGAGCGGGTCCCAGGTGGCCCGCCAGCTCACCGAGCGGCCGACCCAGCGGTTCCGGCGTCCGCGGCTGCCGTCCGTGGGCCGGCCCCGCCGGCTCAGCCCGGAGGAGGCGGCCGCCCTCAAGGCCCGGCCGTGGCCGCGGCTGCCCTGGTGGCTGTGGCTGGCCGCCGCCGTCTCGACCCTGGTCCTGGTGGCGACGGTGGTGGGCATCTTCCGGACCGTCCCCGACCAGCTCCCGCCCGCGGACCGGCGCTCGCCGCCGGCGCAAGGCCTGAGCCACGGCGTCGGCGACATCCGCGTCCCGATCCTCCTGCCGGCCAACCGGGACCGGCTGGTCCGGCGGCACGCCAGCTGCCCCCGCCTGGACCGGATGACCCTGGTCGGCACGGCCGGCGAGGTGGCCGTGCTGGACGCGGCCGCCACCAAGTTGTGCGCCCTGCGCTCGACGGCGCCCATCCAGCGGGCCCGGACCGGGCTCCAGGAGGCGGGGGCGGTGGTCTCCTTCGCCGAGTTCCAGCTGTCCATCAACGAGTCGACCACCCGGTTCGGAGCCGGGCCGCCCGAGGTCCTCGTCCACGCCAAGTTCCAGCAGGGCGCCGCCGCGCCCGAGCGGGTGGCGGCCGTCCTGGCCCACGAGGGCGGCCATGTCGCCGACGGCCACGCTCCGACCGCCGCCGACGAGCTGCACGCCCGCCAGTCGGAGCTGGAGGCCTGCGGCCGCCTGTTCGGTGCCGGCGTCCAGCCGAACCGGGGCTGCGCCGACGCCGCCGCCCTGCTCGCCGAGGACGATGCCGCCGCCATCCGGCGGCTGAAGGAGGCCGGCTACCGATGACCCTGACGCTGGACTGGCCGGTGGGGCGGGGCGGGGCGGCGGTGGTGTCGCCGTCGGGGGCGGACACGGTCTTCCTCGGCGGAGTCAGCGGCACCGACGAGTTCGAGGTGGCCTCGGTGACCAAGTTGATGACCTCGCTGGCCGCCCTGGCCGCGGTCGAGTCGGGCCGGATCGACCTCGACCAGCCGGTCCCCGAGGCCGCCGGCGCCGGGGGCGGGGAGGGCGTCACCGCCCGCCACCTGCTGGCCCACGCCGGCGGGTTCCCGTTCGAGCCCCCGGGCCGTCCCCGCCCGCCCGGGCAGCGGCGCATCTACTCCAATGTCGGCTTCCGGCTGCTGGCCGACGCGGTCGCCGACGCCGCCGGGGTGAGCTTCCCGACCTGGCTCTCCTCGAGCGTGCTCGACCCCCTGGGGATGTCCGCGACCCGGCTCGGACACCGCCGCGGTATCGACGGCGACCCGGCCGCCGGGGCCACCTCGACCCTCGACGACCTTGTCCGCCTGGCCGGCTGCCTGCTCGACCACGGCGCCCCGGTGGTCGGCCCCGAGCTGTTCGCCGAGGCGACCACCGTCCAGTTCCCCGGCCTGGCCGGCCTGGTACCCGGGGTCGGCCGCTTCGACCCCTGCGACTGGGGCCTCGGCTTCGAGCTCCACGACGGCAAGCGCCCCCACTGGATGGGCGACCGCCGCTCGGAGGCCGCCTTCGGTCACTTCGGCGCCAGCGGCTGCTTCCTGTGGGTCGACCCCGACGCCGGTCTGGCCGCCGCCGCCGTCACCGACCGCTCCTTCGACGACGGCAAGTGGGCCATGGCCACCTGGCCGGCCTGGTCCGACCGCCTGCCTTCGGCCTGAGGTCCCGGGGGCGTCTGGTAGCCTCCGGTCGGCCGGGACGGCGAGTCGAGGAGCTGGCGTGCGGATCGGGGTGGTGACCTTCCCGGGGTCGTGCGACGACCGGGACGCCCGCGCCGCCGTGGCCTCGATGGGTGCCGAGCCGGTCGCCCTCTGGCACGGCGACGGCGACCTCCAAGGGGTGGACGCTGTGGTCCTGCCCGGCGGCTTCTCCTACGGCGACTACCTGCGCTGCGGGGCGATCGCCCGCTTCTCCCCGGTGATGGGTGCGGTGGCCGCCTTCGCCGGCGACGGCGGCCCGGTGCTCGGCATCTGCAACGGCTTCCAGGTCCTGTGCGAGGCTGGCCTCCTCCCCGGCGTCCTGCTCCGCAACGCCGGCCTCCGCTTCGTCTGCCGCGAGGTCGAGGTCGTGGTCGAGACCTCGGCCAGCGCCTGGACCGTGGCCTGCCGGCCGGGCGCGTCGCTGACCATCCCCGTCAAGCACGGCGAGGGCCGCTACGTCCACCCCGACCCCGACGCCCTGGCCGCCGCCGGCCAGGTCGCCTTCCGCTACGCCCCCGGCCACAACCCCAACGGCTCCCTGGCCGACATCGCCGGGGTCCGCAACCCCGCCGGCAACGTCGTCGGCCTCATGCCCCACCCCGAGCACGCCGTCGACCCAGAGCTGGGGCCGACCGGGGGTCGCGGGTTGTTCGAGTCGGTCCTGGCCGCCGCCCATGTCTGACGTGGTCGAGCGGCTCCACCGCCAGCTCGGGCTCACCGACGACGAGCTCGAGCGGATCCTCGGGGTGCTGGGGCGGGAGCCGAGCCGGGCCGAGCTGGCGATGTACTCGCTGATGTGGTCCGAGCACTGCTCCTACAAGTCGTCCAAGCTGCACCTGCGGCGCCTGCCCAGCCAGGGGGAGCGGGTGCTGCAGGGACCGGGGGAGAACGCCGGCGTGGTCGACCTGGGCGGCGGGGTGGCGGCGGTGTTCAAGATCGAGTCCCACAACCACCCGTCGTTCGTGGAGCCGTTCCAGGGGGCGGCGACGGGGGTCGGGGGGATCATCCGCGACATCCTGGCCATGGGGGCGCGGCCGGCGGCCAGCCTCAACTCTCTGCGCTTCGGCGACCCGGCGGAGCCCATGGCGCGGCGCCTGGTCGAGGGAGTGGTGGCCGGGATCGGCCACTACGGCAACTGCGTCGGGGTGGCCACGGTCGGGGGCGAGGTCTCCTTCGAC